>TARA_B100001093_G_scaffold157531_1_pt1 | contig 10178 bp, 9 predicted proteins | sample TARA_B100001093 | Tara Oceans TARA_B100001093 (sample SAMEA2623116) | marine metagenome | biome: marine biome (ENVO:00000447); feature: surface water layer (ENVO:00002042); material: "saline water (ENVO:00002010), including plankton (ENVO:xxxxxxxx)" | depth 5 m
GAGCTTAAATTAGATAAACTAAACTATTTTAAATATACATCTCCAGAGGTAACAATGAACTTATCAGAATTTAGGTTTATTTTTCTTCGCCAAGATCCACCGTTCAATATGAACTATATTACTACTACCTACATATTAGACCTTCTCTCTGAAACAACTAAGGTAATAAATAATCCTACCTCAGTTAGAAATGCTACAGAAAAATTATTTACATATAATTTTAGTAAATTTATGCCACCAACTCTTGTGACTAAAGATTTAGAACAGATCCACAACTTCATGGAAACAGAGGGGGAAATTATAACAAAACCTCTATATGGTAATGGTGGTGAAGGTATTCACAAGTTTAATAAAAATAATTTTGACCAAAATATTGTAAAAAAATATTTGGACTTACCAATCATGGTACAGAAGTATATTAAAGAGATTAAAGATGGAGACAGAAGATTAATTTTAATTGATGGTGAGTACTGTGGATCAGTTGCTAGAATACCAGAGGAGGGAAATATTAAAGCAAATTTTCATGCTGGGGGTCTCCCACGTAAAACAGAATTTGTATACCGTGATAAATTAATAGTAGAAACTTTAGGTCCCGAACTTAGAAAAAATGACCTTTTTTTTGTAGGAATTGATATTATTGGAGATTATTTAACTGAGATAAATGTTACTTCTCCTACTGGTATCAAGCAAATTAACATGTTAAATGAAGTAAATTTAGAAAAAACTTTTTGGGACAAGCTTGAAGCTAAACATAAATTAGTTTAATGACTCTAATTAAAGGATACAACATGAATAAAGACAGAATTTTAATCAATAAATTAAAAACTTTTGAAAACATTAATTCTAACGTTGTTAGTATTTTATTAGTTCTATTTGGTACTATTTTGTTGGCAATATCTGCAAAAATTCAATTACCTTTTTGGCCTGTTCCTATGACTATGCAAACTTTTGTAATTTTTTTAATAGGAATGACATATAGTGTAAGACTATCTTTTATTACTGTATCTATGTATCTTTTCGAAGGTGCGCTAGGTCTACCAGTATTTGCCTCAGGTGGCGGTATTGCATATTTAGTAGGACCAACTTCAGGTTATCTTTATGGAATGTTAATAAGCTCTGTTGTAATAAGCTATTTAGCAAATTTAGGTTTTAGTAAAACATATTTTAAAACAAGTATATCTCTTTTAATTGGATCTTTTATAATTTTTCTATTTGGTATTTTATATCTTGGATCGATTATTGGGTACGAAAAAGCTATTATTGCCGGTTTGCTTCCTTTCATTCCAAGTGAAATATTTAAAATTGCTTTAGCTGTAAGTTTAATACCTACAATACAAAAAATTATTAAATAATAATTAATGAAAATTGGGATCGATTTGGGTGGTACCAAAACTGAAGGTATTTTAATTAGGTCAGATGGTGAAGAGTTAAAACGTGAGAGAATTAAAACAGAAAAAAATTATGATGGTACTATTCAAGGAATTATATCAATAGTTAAAAATTTTGAGAACTCATTTGGAAGAGTAGACTCAATCGGCATTGGTATGCCAGGAGCAATTTCAGCGGAATCAGCTTTAATAAAAAATGCAAATTCTATTTGGTTAAATGGTAAACCTCTTAAAAAAAATTTAGAAAAAGAATTAGATAGAAAAGTTAATTTAGAAAATGATGCCAACTGCTTTGCTTTATCTGAATCAGTAGATGGTGCTGGCAAAGATCATAATACGGTATTTGGTGTTATTATAGGCACAGGAACGGGTGGAGGAATAGTAATAAATAACAAAGTTTTAAAAGGCAGAAATAATATAGCTGGTGAATGGGGACACGTTACTTTACCTAATAGGTCTGAAGATGAGAAAAAATATGTGAAAGATTGTTATTGTGGTAAAAATGGATGCATGGAAACATATGTTTCTGGACCAGGATTGGCATCTACTTTTAATCTAAGATTTAATAAAAATTTTGACTCTCATCAAATTTTAGATGGTTTTAAAAATAATGACAAAGAATGTATTTTTTCTTTAGAACAGTATGTCGATCATTTGGCCAGAGGATTATCATTAGTATGCAATATACTTGATCCAGATGCTATAGTTTTAGGAGGAGGTATGTCTAATATTGATTTTATTTATAATAATATTGAGAACGCTCTAAAAAAATATGTTTTTACTGATACTCTTCATACTAAAGTTTTAAAAAATATTCACGGTGACTCTAGTGGTGTAAGAGGGGCTGCTTGGCTTTCTTAAATTCCACCCATCGAGATATATTTAATAGTCAAGTAATCATCTAGACCATATCTTGAACCTTCTCTTCCCATTCCAGATTCTTTGACTCCACCAAAGGGAACTTCAGCAATGGTTGGAAGACCATTATTAATTGAAACTATTCCATACTCTAATGCTTCAGCAACTTTCCATATTCTACCAATATCTCTAGAATAGAAATATGATGCCAGACCATAGGGTGTATCATTTGCTAACTTTATAACTTCTTCATCAGAGGAAAATTTGTACAGAGGCGCAACAGGACCAAATGTTTCTTCAAAAGTTATTTTAGCCTTAGTCGATACATTTGATAATACTGTTGGTTGATAAAAATTTCCACCAAGGGAATGAATATCTCCACCTATTGCTATTTTAGCCCCAGTATTTACTGCATCTTGAACATGATCTATTACTTTTTCAAGAGAAGATTTGTCAATAAGAGGTCCAGAGACAATTCCTGACTCCAAACCATTTCCTACTTTTATTTTGCTTACCTCATCTGTAAATTTTTTAAGAAATTCATCATAAACATTCTCGTGAACAAAAATTCTATTAGAGCAAATACAAGTTTGACCACTATTTCTAAACTTACTTTGCATTGCTCCTAATACAGCTTCATCTAAATCAGCATCATCGAAGACTATAAAAGGCGCATGCCCACCTAACTCCATTGAAACTTTTTTAACCGTTGATGCACTTTGTTGTAATAAAATTTTTCCTACCTCAGTTGAGCCTGTAAATGAGATTTTTCTTACAATTGGATTTTCAGTTAATTCCTTTCCAATTTCTTTGGCTGAACCTGTTATAATATTAAATACACCTTTTGGAAAACCTGCTTGATTTGCTAACTCAGCAACAGCAAGTGCAGAATAAGGAGTTTGACTTGCAGGTTTTACGACAGTTGTGCAACCAACAGCTAGGGCAGCAGCACATTTTCTAGTAATCATAGAACTTGGAAAATTCCAAGGTGTTATTGCACCAACTACTCCGACTGGTTGTTTTATTACTACAATTCTTTTTCCTGGTCTTGGATCAGGAATTACATCTCCGTAAACTCTTTTTGCTTCTTCCGCATAAAATTCAATGTAGGAAGCACCCATTAAGATCTCACCCTTTGACTCTGCTAAGGGTTTCCCTTGCTCTAAAGTCATAATTTTTGCAAGATCATCAACATTCTCAATTATTAGATCGCACCACTTCTTAAGTATGACCGATCTCTCTTTTGCAGTAGTATTTTTCCATGTTTCAAATGCAGTATTAGCATTTTCAATAACACTTTTTGTTTCCTGAGCAGTAAAATTTGGAACTTTTCCTATAATTTCTTGAGTAGCAGGATTGTTTACGTCTAATGTCTTTTCAGTATGACTTTTAACCCAGTCTCCATTTACAAAACATTCTTGCCTAAAAAGTGATTTATTGTTTAGTTCCATATAAGATATTATTAGTTATAACATAGATTAAGGATAATAAGATGACAATAGTAAATTCTTGGAATGAATGGGATCAACTAAAGCATGTAATTGTTGGTAAAGTTGATTATGCTAATGTTCCTCCAATGGAACCTGCTTTAGAACCAAAAATAAGTAAAGATAGTGGTATGATCGGATCTCATGGACCAAGACCAATTGAGTCTATTGAAAAAGCAAATCTTCAACTTGAAAATTTTGTAAAAATATTAAACTCATTAAACATAACAGTTGATAGACCTGAGCCAATTGATTTTAGTCAATCAATTCAAACTCCCGATTGGTTTAATGATGGTATGTTTGGTTGTATGCCTCCAAGGGATGTAATTCTTACAGTTGGAAACGAAATGTTAGAAGCTCCAATGTCTTATAGATGCAGGTGGTTTGAATATTTAGCTTACAGGCCACTTCTAGAAAAATATTACAAGGAAGATAAAAATATGCGTTGGGAGTCAGCACCAAAACCAAGATTAACAGACTCAAGTTATAAATCAAATTATTTACCAGATGGTATTACTGAAGAGGAAAGATATAAAAAAATTGAAAATAGAGATATGATACTTACAGAGAAAGAACCTCTTTTTGACGCAGCAGAAATATTAAGATTTGGAAAAGATCTTTTTTACCACAACAATTTTACATCAAACTTAAGTGGACTCGACTGGTTACAAAGACATTTTCCAAATCATAGAGTTCATCAAATCAATCTTCCTGGTGATTTAATTCCCACTCATATTGATGCATGTCTTACGCCTATCAAACCAGGTTTAATGATAATAAATCCAAATAGAAAATTATCATCTGAACAAAAAGAAATATTTGATAAAAATAAATGGGAAATACATGAAGCAGCTCCCTCAATTCATAATACTCCTCCTCCAATGTGTTACTCTTCTATATGGTTATCCATGAATGTTTTAATTATCAATCCTAAAACAATTTGTGTTGAAGCAAGTGAAGAAAAAATGATTAAACAAATGGAAGGATTTGGAATGGAAGTAATCCCTGTTCCATTTAGAGACGCATATGCTTTTGGAGGAAGTTTACATTGTGCAACAACAGATGTTTATAGAGATGGAGAATGTGAAGATTATTTTCCAAATCAATAATGAGAGATTTTAGTCAAAATAACTTTATCCCAACTCTTGAAGAAACAATTAATCCAAGAATTGGAGTAATAACACTATCAACAGATTTTACTATTGAGCAAGATTTTAGAAAAATTTGTTATGGTTTACCAGTAGATATATTTTTTAATAGAATTCCTTTTTTAAATCCTTTGACTCATGAAAATTATATTAAAATGGCTGATCATCTTGCAGAAACTGCACATCAAATTTTACCCGATGAAATAATACAAGTTGTGGCTTATGGATGTACATCTGGAACAATTGAAATTGGTGAAAAAAGAATAAAGGATGAAATTCAAAAATCTAAAAAAGATACTCAGATTACAACGCCAATAACAGCTGCAGTAAAGGCCTTTAATTTATCTAAGTTTAAAAAAATAGCTGTTCTCACTCCCTATCCAAAAGAGGTAAATAGAAAAGTTTATAACTATTTGTTAAATGAGGGTTTAGATATAATGTCTTTCAATTCTTTTAATTTAAACTACGACTCTGAAATTGCCAAAGTAACTAAAAAAAGTTTGATAGAAACAATTTCATCTATAAATTTAAAAAATGTAGATTGTTTATTTGTATCTTGTACAGCATTAAAAATCGTTGATTTAATTGATGATCTAGAAAAAGAATTGAACATAAATTTAATTTCTAGTAATCAAGCAATAATATGGGACTCATTGAGATTGTCAAAAATTAATCAAAAAATAAATGGTTTTGGAAGACTATTTAAAACAATTTAAAGAAGGTCAAATTGATTACTTTAGAAAAAATAAAGGATGCTCATAAAAAAATACTTCCATTTGTAAATTATACACCTTTAGTACATTCTGAATATTTATCAAATTACTCTAATGTTAAATTAAAATTAGAAAATTTTCAAATTACAGGTTCTTTTAAATTAAGAGGCGCACTGAATAAACTTCTTTCTCTAAGCAAATCAGAAAAAGAAAAAGGTGTAATTGCTGTTTCTACAGGCAATCATGGTAAGGGGGTTGCATATGCATCAAAAGTTCTTGGAATAAAATCGACAATTTATATGTCTTCCATGGTTCCACAATATCGAAGAAAGGCGATTGAAAATTTAGGAGCGAAAGTAGAAATAGTAGGACAAAACAGTGATGAAGCTGATTTGTTTGCTAAAAACTTAGCTAAGGAAAAAAATATATCCTTAATTCATCCATTTGATGACGAAGATATTATTATTGGTCAAGGGACTGTTGGTCTTGAAATGTTAGAGCAATTTCCAGACGCTGATACTATAATTATTCCAACTTCTGGAGGAGGTCTTGTTTCAGGTATTGCTCAGGCTATAAAATTACAAAAACCAAAAATAAAAATAATTTCTGTTTCTATGGAACGCGGACCATCGATGTATGATAGTTTAAAAAAAGGAGTACCTGTGGATGTTGAGGAATTAGAGACTTTAGCAGACTGTTTAGGTGGCAGTATAGGGCTAGATAATAAATTTACTTTTAATATAGTTAAAGAATATGTAGATGATTTTGTCCTTGTTAGTGAAGAAAAAATTGCTGAGGGAATAAAAATAAATTTTTTAGAGCATAAAATTGTATCAGAGGGAGCGGCAGCAACAAGTATTATGGTTGTTAAAGAAAAATTATCGTCTCATATTGGTAAAAATATAATATGTTTAATATGTGGTGGTAATATTGATGCTCAATTATTTAATAAAGTTTTGAGTAGTGCTAATACTTAAGAAAAATGAAATTGAGAAATATGTTCTTCTTAGCAGGGAATTAATTCCCATTATTGAACAGGCTTTTATAAGTTTATCAAAAGGCGAAACTACAATGCCTCCAATCATGAGAATTGATATTGAAAAATTCCATGGTGAGTCTGATGTCAAAGCTGCTTATATTAATGAATTAGATAGTTTTGCTATCAAGATAGCCTCAGGATTTTTTGATAATCCTAAACTGGGATTGCCTTCAAGTAATGGTCTAATGGTTTTATTAGACTCTCAAACTGGAGTTATAAAAGCTGTTTTATTAGACGAAGGTTATTTAACAGATACTAGAACTGCAATTGCAGGAGCTATAGCTTCAAAATATTTATCTAATCAAGACTCTAATTCTGTTGGGATAGTAGGAGCTGGAATCCAGGCAAGATTACAATTACAGGCATTAATGTTAGTTAGGGATATAAAGAAAGTGACCGTATGGGCTCGTGATTTAAAAAAAGCTCATGAATTTAAAGATAATTTTAAAGATTTAAATTTAGAATTCAATATTGCTAATTCCTGTAAAGATCTAGCAGCAGTTTCTGAAATAATTGTTACGACAACTCCTAGTAGAAAACCTTTATTAAAGTTTGAGTGGATTAAAAAGGGAACTCATATAACTGCTATGGGTTCAGATGCAGAGCAAAAAAATGAGTTAGATCCTGCTATGATAAATCTATGTGATAAATATATCCCTGATAACCAATCTCAAACAAGTATATTGGGTGAATTAAATCATGCCATTAAGCAAAATATAATTTCACCAGATAAAAAATTTCATGACCTTGGAAGTATAATTATTAATCCAAGTTTGGGTAGAAATAATAAAGAGGCAATCACCATATGTGATTTGACAGGGACTGGCGTACAGGATACTGCCATTGCAAGATTTACTTATAATGTATGTAAAAAAAATAACTTGGGAATTAAAATTTAATCTATGAGTCAAACAATTGTAAAAAAAACATCTGATTACTTCAAGTCTAAAGGAGTTGTTTTACCAAGTATTAGTGAATTACAAAATCCTTCAACTATTAATGATGATATTAAAAGTTCTTTAAAGAAAATTGATAATAATGATATTAATCCTCTTAATTTATTTAGAGTCCATTGGTACAATAAAAAAGATCAGTCTGGTTTTGCTAATGAGCCAGAACATATTATTCTTCCTCCAGAATTTACTGGGGTGAAAGCTAAGATTATTGTTAATATTGGAAGATATTTTCCATTAATTACAGCACATAAGGTTTTAGCTGCCTATGGCTGCTTGCTTCCACGAATATTAAATGGAACTTTTGATTATGAAAGGCAGAGAGCTGTATGGCCTTCAACAGGAAATTATTGCAGAGGTGGTGTTGCGATATCACGAATAATGGGATTAAATAGTGTTGCTATACTTCCTGAGGGCATGAGCAAGGAGAGATTTGAATGGTTAAATAATTGGGTTGAAGATAAAAAAAATATTATCAAGACAAAGGGAACGGAAAGCAATGTTAAAGAAATTTATGATGCATGCAATGAATTAAAAAAAGATAATCAAAATGATATAATCAATCAATTTGATGAATATTATAATTACGGAATACACCGTTCTGTAACTGGACCATCTTTTGAAAAATCTTTTCTTAAAGTTAAAGGTTCTAGTAATTTAACTCCTAGATTTTATGTAAGTGCATCTGGCTCTAGCGGAACTCTAGCTGCGGGTGATTATCTTAAAGAAAAATATCAAACTAAAATTGCAGTTGTAGAAGCATCGGAATGTCCAACATTATTACACGGGGGGTATGGAGAACATAATATACAGGGTATTGGGGACAAACATGTTCCATTAATCCATAATGTAATGAACACTGATTTTGTTGTTGATATCTCTGAGCATGCAACAAATAATCTAAATATGATTTTTAATACTGAAATAGGAAAAAAATTTTTAATTAATAAAAAAAATTTTGATCCAAATTTTGTCAAAAGACTTCCTGAGTTTGGTTTTTCAGCGATAGCTAACATACTAGCTTCAATAAAGTTAGCTAGGTATATGGATCTTGGAAGCGATGATGCAATTATAACTGTTGCTACTGATGGAGCTGATTTATATTTATCTGAATTAAATAAGACAATTAACGATTTTAAACATAATTATGATGAAATTGTTTGCTCGGAATTATTTGGCAAATATTTATCAGGTATATCAACTGATAATATGTTGGAACTTTCTCAGTTAGATAAAAAAAGAATATTTAATTTAGGATATTTTACTTGGGTTGAACAACAAGGTGTTAGTCTAGATGATTTTGAGAAACGTAGAGACCAAAAATTTTGGAACTCACATTATGATTATATGCTTTCTATAGACAATCAGATTAAAGAATTTAATAATATGTGAATTATGAAAACAAAAATTTTACATAATCAACTTGTAGAATGGCGTCATGATCTGCATATGCATCCTCAAATTAGCTTTGAAGAAGAATATGCTTCAAAAAAAGTTTCTACTCTTTTAAATGAGTTTGGCATCCAGGTACACAAAGGCATTGCAAGAACAGGCGTTGTAGGAGTTTTAAAAAAAGGAAATAGTTCAAAATCTATTGGAATCAGGGCTGATATGGATGCTCTTCCAATACATGAAAAAAATAATTTTAGTTATAAATCTAAATTTGAAAATAGAATGCATGCATGTGGTCATGATGGACATACAACAATGCTATTGGGTGCTGCTAAATATTTAGCTGAAAAAGGAAATTTTAATGGAACTGTCTATTTTATTTTTCAACCTGATGAAGAAAATTGCTTTGGCGCAAGAACTATGATTGATGAAGGTCTTTTTACAAAATTCAACATTGATGAAGTTTACGCAATGCATAATATACCTAATATGAATATTGGCACTTTTGGGACCAGAAAAGGAGCAATAACAGCAAGTGAAAATTTATTTGAAATAGAAATAAAAGCAAAAGGTGGGCACGCTGCTCTCCCACACATGGGTGTAGATGCAATAACGGTAGGATCTCAGATAGCAATCGCTTTACAATCTATAGTTTCTAGAAAATTAAATCCAGCAGATAATGGTATAGTCTCTATTACTGAATTTATAACAGATGGTAAAAAAAATATTTTGCCAGGTAATGTCAAAATGACAGGTGATGCTAGAGCTTTATCAAAAGATACTAATGAAAAAATAGCTTCAAAAATGTTACAGATTGTTGAAGGTGTCTGTAGCGCCCATGGGGTCAATGGAAGTGTTAAATATGAAACGACATGCCCAATGACATTAAATTCAAATAAACAAACTGAATGTGCTACACAAGCAGCAATGTCATTACTTGGAAGTGACAATTGTAATGGTGATATTGAACCTCGTTTATTTTCTGAGGATTTTTCAATTATGGCAAGTGAAAAACCTGGGTGTTTTGTGCTAATGGGTAATGGAACTTCAGAACAACATTCTAGACCATTACATGCGAATAATTATGATTTTAATGATGAATTGTTAGTAATTGGATCATCATATTGGACAGAACTTGTAGAGCAGCAATTAGAGTAATGTTTACAAAAAACTTACACAAATTAAAACAGAAAATGTCAG
>TARA_B100001093_G_scaffold519959_1_pt1 | contig 10176 bp, 3 predicted proteins | sample TARA_B100001093 | Tara Oceans TARA_B100001093 (sample SAMEA2623116) | marine metagenome | biome: marine biome (ENVO:00000447); feature: surface water layer (ENVO:00002042); material: "saline water (ENVO:00002010), including plankton (ENVO:xxxxxxxx)" | depth 5 m
TTTGGACAGCATCCATAAAATCATCAGTTAGTGAAACTGAAATATTAGAATATTTTACCATATCAACATCACCAGTCTTTATCTCGATGAACTTTTCAATATCCGGATGGTCAACACGAAGAGTTTGCATATTAGCACCTCTTCTACCATGTTGCGCAATGGTATTTGTATTTTCACTAAATAGGTTCATAAAACCTACTGGACCACATGAGTTGCCTCCTGTTCCAAGGATTTCATCTCCTCCAGGTCTTAAAACAGATAGATCATGTCCACATCCTCCACCATACTTATAGGTCATGGCTTCTTGTATTACGCAATCATATATGGATTTGATAGAATCATCTTTAATACCAACAACATAACAGTTATTTAATGTTGTTGTAATGTCTTCGCGGCCAGCACCATGCATAATTCTGCCACCTGGTACAAATTTAAAATTTTTCAATGCTTCAAAAAAAGCAGCTTCCCATTTATCTTGAAGCTCTGGTGTTTTTTCAACACTTGCAAGCGCCCTTGCTTGGCGTTTCCACAGCTCCCAAGGATTCTTTTCTCCAGGGGCTAAATATTTCATTTCGAGTACGCTTCGACCAAGATCGTCTTCTTTATAATAATTATCAATTGTATATTCTGCTGGACAACCTTCCTCATTTTTCCCCTGTTCCATTGACTCTTTTACATCGAAGCCAAGGATTTGGTTTTTTAATTCAGAATCGATTTTTGGATTTTTATCCGATTCTGTTGGAAAATTTATTTCTATTGCTTCCGCCATAATTCTTAATTCTCACCCTTTAATATGTTAATATTTTACGCGTCATACGACACGATTTCTCTAAAAGAAATTATTTTTTTGCAAATACATAGCTTTCGAAAAGCTAATTGGCTGGCACAGCAAATTATTTATTTTTTTTTGTTTGAGTCAAGTTTTAAAATGCAAAAACACATATTTTTTTTCAAATACACAATTTTTCTAAGAATTAAAGGTCTTATAGTCACATTTTTTTGCCTACTTGTTTTGAATTATTTTATGTGTTAATATTTGTAGCAAATTCACACACATGACAGAAGTAAAATTGAATAATAAATTTTCACTACACGATAAATATACACTGCTTGAAGGTAGAATCATTTTATCCGGAATCCAAGCGCTAGTCAGACTTTTACTAGATCAAAATAGAGCTGATTTGATTAAAGGTTTAAATACAGGTACGCTTGTATCCGGCTACAGGGGATCTCCTGTGGGTACACTTGATATCAATCTAATGAAAAATAAAAAATTAATTGAACAACATAACGTCAAATTTATTTCAGGTGTAAATGAAGATTTAGGAGCAACACTTATTTATGGAAGCCAAATGGCCGGCATGGTATCAAATGTAAAATACGATGGTGTCATGGGTATGTGGTATGGAAAGGCTCCAGGTGTCGATCGTTCTGGAGATATTTTTAGACATGCAAATTTTTTAGGAGTTGGTAAGAATGGAGGTGTATTAGCAGTTGCTGGAGATGACCCTTCATGCAAGTCATCCACACTGCCTTCACAATCTGAACCAGCATTATTCGATGCGATGATGCCAATTTTTTATCCTGGAAATGTTCAAGAAATTTTAGATTTAGGAAGATATGCATATGAAATGTCCAGGTATTCTGGTTTGTGGTCTGGTTTTAAAATTGTAACAGATATTGCTGATGCATTTGGAAGTGCTATTGTGCATCCAGAAAGAATTAGTATTAATATCCCAGATTTTCAATACAATGGACAGCCTTGGAAGCATACTCAAAATGCCAAATTAGTTGGTCACCATAGTTTACCAACAGAAAAAGAAATCCACTTAGGAAGGATAGAAGCTGCCAAACACTTCTTAGCATCCAATAATATTAACAAGATAACCGTTCAATCTGAAAATGATACGATAGGTATTATCACTGCGGGTAAAACGTATTATGACATTGTTGAAGCATTTGATTCACTAGGATGGAATGACAAATTTTTAAATGCTAAAGGAGTAAGAATTTTAAAGCTAGGAGCAACTTTTCCTGTTGACAGTCATATTATTAAGAAATTTTCTGAAAACTTAAATGAAATTTTTGTTGTCGAAGAAAAAAGATCTTTCATTGAAATGTTAATAAAAGAAGAAATTTATAATTATCCAAACAAGCCCCTCATTGTTGGTAAAAACGATGAGCACAGTCAAACACTAATTCCTGGATATGGCGAATTAACTGCTGATGATTTATCAAAGATTATTTTTAATCGATATGCCTCAAGATTGGGAGTAGAATCAGATAATAATAAAATTAATATTATATCAGAGGTTGACAATAGAGTTTATGGTCAATCTTTAAAGTCTAGGTCAATGTATTTTTGTTCTGGATGTCCTCATAATACCTCAACTGTTAAATTACCAGAGGGAGATTCAGCATTTGGAGGAATTGGGTGTCACTTGATGGCAATGTTTGTTGATGACGGAAAAGCATTTGGAACTACTCAAATGGGTGGTGAAGGTGCTCAATGGGCAGGGATGGAACCTTTTGTTGAAAAAGAACACATGTTTCAGAACATTGGTGATGGTACATTTTTTCATTCTGGTTCATTGGCTTTGAGACAAGCTGTTGCAGCCAAATCTCATATCACTTATAAAATCTTATACAACCGCGCAGTAGCAATGACAGGTGCTCAGGATCCAGATGGAGGTTTAGACCTACCTGAGCTAACAAAATATCTTAAATCTCAAGGTGTTAAAAAAGTAATTATAACAACAGATGATACTGATGCATACAAATCAATTGAGAAATCTAGATGGGATAAAGATATTGAAATATTACACAGAGATAAAATTGTTGATGCTCAGCAAAAATTAAAAGATGTTAAAGGAGTAACTGTTTTAATTCATGACCAATCTTGTGCAGCAAACTTAAGAAGATTAAGGAAGCGTGGTTTAGTACATGAGCCAAAAAAGAGAATTTTTATCAATGAAGCAGTATGTGAAGGCTGTGGTGATTGTGGAGTAAAATCAAATTGTTTGAGTGTTCAACCAATAAAAACTGAATATGGAAGAAAAACTCAAATCGATCAACCATCATGTAATAAAGATTATTCTTGTGTGGAAGGTAATTGTCCTTCATTCATTCAAGTTATTCCATCTGAAAAAGATGATAAACGGAATTTACCAGATTTAGGATTTGACCCATCTATTCTCCCTAATCCCAGTAAGATTCAAAAAGATGTAGCCAATATTTTCATGCTAGGTATAGGTGGAACAGGGGTTGTTACAGTAAATCAAATTATTTCCACCGCTGCATTTATTGAAAATAAAAAAGTAATTTCACTAGATCAAACCGGTTTGAGTCAAAAGGGTGGCTCTGTAGTTTCTCATTTAAAAATTGTTAATAATGATAAAGAATATTCAAGTAGAGTTGCTAACGGAGAATCTGATGCTTATTTAGTTTTCGATTTACTTACTGGAGTAAATCCAAAAAATATGGCAAAGTTAAGTTCAAAAAATTCAACTTCTGTAATATCGACGTCTGAAATTCCAACTGGGGATATGGTTAGATCTACTGCAGAAGAATATCCAGAAGCATCGTTTATGATTGATTTAATCAAAGAGTATTCTAAAAATAACACTTTATTAAATGCAACTGAACTTTCTGAACATTTTTTTGGAAGTAATATGCAAGCAAATTTCATTGTAATTGGCGCAGCTTTTCAATCCGGCTGCATACCAATTGCAAGTGAATCTATTGAGAAGGCTATTGAAATGAACGGAGTAGCTGTAACTCAAAATACAAACGCATTTAATATGGGTAGAAAAGTAGTTGCTGATCCGCATTGGGTTGATACTATCAGCCTTTACAGATCTGGTAGCTTAGCTTCAAAGCCAATGCTTTCTTCAGATGCATCAAGCTTAATAGATTCAATTTCCCCGGACGAAGAATTAAGAAAAATTCTTGAGCACAGAACTCAAGAACTAATTGAATACCAAAACTTGTCATTTGCAAAAGAATACATTGATTTTGTTGGAAATGTTTACAAAAAAGAAAAGAAAACTAGATCCAGTTCTGATCTTACGCAAAATGTTGCAAAATATTTATTTAAACTGATGGCAACAAAAGACGAGTATGAAGTAGCTCGATTATCCCTGAAGGCTGAGCTTGACTCTGCAATAAGTCTGGAATTTGGTAAGTCTGCTAAAATAAATTATATGCTTCATCCTCCATTTCTAAAAGCAATGGAGAATATTCCTGTATTGAACATGTTGCCAGGGGTAAAGTCAAAGTTAGCGTTAGGCTCATGGTTTAAGGTATTCTATGTTATGCTTAAAAATATGAAATTTTTGAGGGGAACTCCTTTAGACTTTATGGCATGGTTTAGCAGTGATGTAAGAAAAGCTGATAAGAAAGCATTGAACCATTATAAATCAATTTTAACTAAAAATTTAGATGAAATTGGTAATGGTAAATATCAAGATTTAAAAGAGTTTTCTGTTTTACCTGATATCATTCGAGGATATGAAGAGGTTAGACTAGAAACAATGACCAAATATTATCAAAAATCTGATAGTCTTTTCAAATCATAAAATTTTATTTCAATTCTCTTCATTACAAACTATATTAACTGAACATAAAATTATACAGGATATTCTAAATGAACAAAAAAATTTTTCTAACAATTTTTTTTAGCTTTTTGATAGCACAGCATAATCATGCACATGACCACTCCCATAATGAATTCACTAGATGTGCAACGGATGAGTTTGAGCAAGAATTACAACTTTTAAATCCTGAATTAATTGCAAAAAGAGATGCTCAAATTCTAAAAGCTAGAAAACTGATTAGAGATAATCCGCAATGGAGAACAAGTAACAACACTCAAAACACAATTTATATTCCAGTTATATTTCATGTTTTATATTTTTCTGCTTCCGATAATATTTCAGCGTTTCAAATAGGTGAAAATTTTAACCAAATCAATTTAGACTTCCAGAATTTAAATCCTGATGGAGATGAAATTCCTTCAACTCCAAATCCCTCAGATGCCCCAGATGATCCAGGAGTAGATTACAGTTTTCAATCTTTAAGAGGAACACATAATATTATATTTGTTGGTTCATTAGGCGAGTCTGCTGGAGACCAACTAATTGAAGGACAAACAATAAGAAGATACAATATAAGTCAAAGTATAGTTGGCGGAGTATCTGAAGCTAGTAGTCTTGCTTCTAATACACCTACAGATAGTGGTATTGAAGGTGGATATCAGGAAGGATTCTTAAATATTTATATTGCTCCTTTGTCTGGCGGATTGCTTGGGCAGGCATATCTTGGTCTACCAGAATCCGTTGTGTTAGGCGGATCAGTGGGATCAGTTGAAAATCCTGGTTCTACAGGTGGCTATAATAGAGGCAGAACACTAACTCACGAACTAGGTCACAATTTTACCTTCAATCATATTTTTAATTCAAGTAATTGTGGAATACAGGAGTGGAGTGACATTCCAGCTCAATATATTAATAATCGGGGGGCAAATATTTATGAATGGCCCGTTGGTAGTGGAAACTTTTATGGCCGAAGTGCAGAGAATAGTTGCATTTCAACAACTGGCCAGGGTGATCAGTTTATGAATTATATGGATTATGTTTATGACGATCAAATGAGGATGTTTTCAGTTGAACAAGCTTTAGATGGATATGCTTGGGCCGCAAGTAGAAATTGGGCCCAAGTTGTAAATGGAGTAATTACACAAGTTTCTTCAGATGTTTCATATGCAACTTCAGAAAGAGAATTTACAATAGATGTTACTTTTAATGAAAAGGTTTCAGGCTTTACGCAAGATGATGTTGTTTTAGAAAATGCTACTGTTACTAGTTTTAATTCTGGCGATGGTATAAACTTCAGTTTTGACGTCCAAGCAATTGTTGATGGCGAAGTTGAAGTTTCTATAGCAAGAGATAGTTGTATTGGAGTTGATAGTGGAGACGGTAATTTAGGTTCAAATAAACTTGTCGTAATTGTTGATTCTTCGGCTCCTGAAATTGGAACTTTTGATATTGGAAATATTCAAGATACATTTTACATAACGTCTCAATATCCTGGCCTTAACCTTGTTCTTAAGGATTTTGAAGATAATATAAGTGGAATTAGTAATTATTATGTATCTGTTGGCCTATCACCAACTGGTCAAGAGATTTATCCTACTACACCTTTTCCAAGCCGATTTATATCTATAGATGAAAGCAGCTTATCTGGATTAAATAATTTCCAGCAATATTATGTAAATATTTATGCTCAAAATCTTGTTGGGTTAAATTCTGAAGTCGTTAGCAATTCATTTTATTACTTCGGAAGCTTAATAGGAGACTCGGACGGAGATTGGGATATTGATTTTGTCGATTATGCGTATTTTATTTCAAATTATCCTGGAATTGATATTGCTCCGGTGACTGGTAGTGCACCTTATTTCTTTCCAAATTATGACGGTATTTCGGACGAAAAAGATTTAAATATGTTTGAATCTCAATGGAACTGGTCATTAGCTCAACAAACAATAAGAGATGAGCCAAATTATACTCAGCAATCTGGTCCTGGCATAAGACCAAGCTTAAACTTGGTTAATGAGCAATTAATTGTACGATTTGATCCAGAGGCGTCCACATCTCAATTTTATCTAAAATATGCTCCAAATGATTATTCAATTAGCTATTTATCAAGCAATCTAAATAGTAATATTATTTTAAACGGTAATGATGCTGAAAGAGGTATTATTCAAATGGAAGTTGGGGATTATAGTTTTAACAGAATAAACCCTATTGAATTAACATTTAGTTTTGAGAACAATACTGACACTTACGATTTTTTAGAGTATAGTTTTTCAACTTATAATAAGACTAATCAAATTGTTGCAGAGGGTTATGATTATCTTCAAACTGCACCCACTAACTATCGTCTTGCACAGAGTTTCCCAAATCCATTTACAGCTGGTGGAACAACCATAGAGTTTGACTTACCAGTTACAGAGATGATCACAATGTATATTTTAGATATTCGTGGAAGAAAAGTAAGAACGCTTATTGATAAAGAGCAGCTCTTTGGATATCAGTCAATCATGTGGGATGCAAAAAATGACGATGGTGAAAATGTGAGTAGTGGTGTTTATTTTTATCAAATCAAATCACGTAATTTCAATGAAGTTGGCAAACTAGTATTTGTTAAGTAGATTAAAGTATGCTTACAAATAGACCTACTTTAACTGACATCAAAGATGCTCGCGTTCGCACTGAACCAATCGTTAGAAAAACTCCAATTCTAACTTCAGAATATTTTAACAAGTTGTTAGGAATGGAATTATTCTTTAAGTGTGAAAATTTTCAAAAGACTGGATCATTTAAAATCAGAGGTGCATCCAATGCAGTTTTCTCTTTGACAAGCTCTGAAGCTGAGCAAGGTGTTGCATGTCAGTCATCTGGTAATCATGGTGGAGCCATAGCATGTGCTGCAAATTTAAAGGGAATTCATGCAGATATTGTAATGGCTAAAAGTGTTTCAAAAGCTAAAATTCATAATGTAAAAACCTACAAAGGTAATATGATATTTTGCGATACAATGTCTGAAAGAGATGAATTATTTTATAATACTGTTAAAGATAATAATAGAATATCCATTCATCCCTATGATAATTTTGATGTTATGGCAGGGCAGGGCACTATCGCGCTTGAAATTTTAGAACAAGTACCTGAATTTGATTCAGTAGTTGTTCCTATTGGTGGAGGTGGCTTAATTAGTGGAATTTCAATAGCCCTTAAAGAATTAAAGCCTTCGGCCAAGATTATTGGTTGTGAGCCTGAAAGCGTCGATGATACATTCCAAATGTATAAAGCCAATAAACGTATTGAAATGAATCATAGAGAGTCCGTAGCAGACGGTTTAATGGCTATTGTTGGAGAGTTTACACTCCCAATCATTCAAGAGAATGTAGATGATATTGTTTTAGCCTCTGAACAAGAGATTATTGATACTACTCGTTTAATTTGGGAACGCATGAAAATTGTTATTGAACCTTCTTGTGCATTAGCTTTAGCGAGCGTTATTAAGAACAAAGAAAAATTTGTAGGTCAGAAAGTAGTATTAGTTATTACTGGTGGCAATGTAGACCTAGTTTCTCTACCATGGCTTAAAGTCGGTAAAGAATAATTTTAAACACTTAAAATTTTATGTAATAAAAAAGCCCTCAAAATTGAGGGCTTTTTTATTTATTAAGAAACTCTATTTCTTACAGATCGTAACCTAAACTAATAGATGTAAATCTACCCATTTCAGGGCCTAAGAAAGTTTCTCTATGAACAACATCTGTGATGTTGTCAATTGATAAACCAACTGACAGTCCGTCAACTGCTTCTAAGTTCCATTTAGCATTAACGCCAACTGTATAGAATCCATCCACATCTCCTGAAGTTCCTGAAAAACCATCAGCAAAGAATGAATCTTGATAACGTAAAGTCATACCATATGACAAGTCTTGACTTGCATACTGCATTCCACCACCAAGTTTAAACTTAGGAGTGTTCATGTTAACAAACTGCTCAACGCCTTCAAAGTCTACAGTTAGTGAGCTATCACTTAATAGAGACATGTTCATTGAGAAAGTCCATTCAGCTGATGGGAAGTAATTCATAGCTACTTCTAACCCTTGAAGATTTAAGTCTTCAGTAAGCTGTTTGTAGCCAAAAATTAAGTTACCACCATAAGGTGATTGTTCAGGAGCAATCATACCGATAGGAGCTTGAGCTACCTGACCTAATAAAAGACCAGCAAACTCGTCCGCACCAGTACCATTACCATTACCACCAGCAGCTGCAGCATCCCAACCGTTAATCCAATTAACAAGGTTAGCATCGCCTTCAGTAGCTAAGTAAGTAAGAACGTTTCCAACATAACTTCCACCATCACCTAATACAGTAACCATACCTGAGATGTTTTGAAGGTTAGTTACATAGTCAGAAATAACAAGATCATACACATCAACAGATAGTGTCATATTATCACTTACTTGACCTTTGTAACCAAATTCAGTTTGTGCCCAAGTGGTTTCCTTAGTAGCTGGGAAGTCTGGATATTGTGTTAAAGGATTAACAACATTAAAGTCTGTGTCAATCACAACGTTTGAATATGCACTAGGTGAAACCGCACCGGACATTTCTAATACAGCTACAGCAGCAGCATTAGCTTGTGCAGTACCGTAAGCAGCAGCACCGGCAGTGTCGCCAGTAGCAGCAGCATAACCTGCAGCAACTTGCGCTGCAAATGCAGCGTTATAGCCTGCGCCAGCAGCTGATTGAAGTATAGCACCCATCATAATTGGTGACCATACGCCAAATGCAGCAGCATTCATTGTACTGTTACCCATTGCATAATTAGTATTAACATCCGCACCAACAGCAGGAGACCAGTTTGAACGATATGTAGGTAAGCCATTAGCATCTCTATCATATGTCCATCCTGTTGTAGTTGAACCCATCGCTTTAACTTGGATGTCAGGATTAAATGGTAAGCCTCCAAACGCAGCACTTTGGAAATCAATTCCAAGTCCTTGTTTATATACAAAATCTCTAAATACAGCGATATCTAGATTTTTAGGGAAGTTACCTGGTAGATCGACATTTTCACCATATGTTAAACGGAAGTTTCCTCTAACATCTGATGGTGACCATACAAATGCAAGTTTTGGAGCAAATACACTGCTTGTTCCAATTGCATCTAAGTAGTTATTTTGGTCTAATCTACCTGTTCCAACAAATTTAAATTCATCACTGAATTTCTTTTCATAAGAATAGTAAATACCAAGATTATCAAAATTATCATCATCTTCGTTTTTACCGTTAATAGTACCCTTTGTTTCAGGAGTTCTGTCAAGGTAATCTAGTCCCCAAATTACAGTCTGACCTTTTTTCATATCAATAGTATGCTGTAATTGGAAAGCACGATTTGATGACTCATCATATACTACATTACCATTTACTAAACTGTAAGTAGTTTTTTGGTCATTAATATTCGTAAAGAAATTCAAAAAAAGATCTCCACCTAAGACATCTTGTCTAAAGTAAGCTAACTGAAATTGCATTAAATCAACGTCATCAGCAAACTGTCTACCAACACCAGTCATTTCAATAGCAGATAAATTTGCCA
>TARA_B100001093_G_scaffold153790_1_pt1 | contig 10172 bp, 4 predicted proteins | sample TARA_B100001093 | Tara Oceans TARA_B100001093 (sample SAMEA2623116) | marine metagenome | biome: marine biome (ENVO:00000447); feature: surface water layer (ENVO:00002042); material: "saline water (ENVO:00002010), including plankton (ENVO:xxxxxxxx)" | depth 5 m
GCAACTGGTCTAAACGATTCGGTGGATTATTCATAGGAGGTATCATAATTAGTTCCTTGGTACATTAGGCCGGAAAGCATTTTGAAACGGTTGTACATTCGTATCAAAGTTTGTTAAATCCATTATACCGTTAGAAACTTGACCGCCCATATTTTGTTTATCAGGGCTGTACGAGATACCACCAGTAAACGGGTTATTATACATACCACCACTAAACGGTAAATTTCTTTCGTTATATTCTTGAGGACTAAACGGTTCATTGTAATCACCGTAAGTCGGTGTAAATGTTTTTAAATACGACGTAAATGGGTCTGCGCCTTGCCCTTTACGTTGTCCTTCAATAAGGTTCCCCATTGGGCTAAATCCAGGAAGGAACGAAATACCAGAATCAAATTGTGAAGTAGAACCTGTTCGTGGGCCAGTAGGTAAAGCAGCTCTATAATAAGTATCTATTTCGTCTTTTGTATCATCTATTTGTTGATTAACTGCGTCAGCTTCGTATTGAGACGTAACGTCGGAATATTTCTCTTCTAACACACTAACTTGATCTTTTAATGCTTGAATAGTTGTATCGTACTCATTAGAAGTCGCTGCTGCTAATTGGTCAGGAGTAACGTACTGCCCCTCCTGAGGAAGATACGCTTGTAATTGTTCCGGTGTTAAATAATTTTGGAATAGATCTTCTAACCCTTGAACTCTTTGTTCAGTTGCGTAACCTGTTAAATCTTCATCTGTAAGATAACCTGTTAAATCTACATCTGGATCGAAGTTTACTAATTCGTCAGTGATTAATTCTTGAATTTGCTCTTCGGTAAGGCCGCTTTCGTCAATTAAAGTTTGAATCTCTTCTTGTGTTAAACCTGAACCAGTTTCAGCGTCTTCGACTTCTCCTTCGACTATTTCCCTAATTTGGTCTGCAGTAAGTAATCCTTGAGAGTATAATTGGGCTAACTGATCTTCCGTAAGTTCATAATTAGAGATAAGATCAAGAACGCTTTCTTCGGTAAATATACCTCCCGTAATAGCTTGTTGAATTTCTTCAATACTTACTTCACCGGCCTTTAACCGTTTTTCAAAATCGTCTAGTAAACCTTGTATCCCTGTGCCATCTGTATCATCTGCGTCACCTGAGCCGCTTGGATCACCTGAGCCGCTTGGATCACCTGAGCCGCTTGGTGGGATGTACTCTCCGCTTTCGCCACCAATACCTGCATCAAAAGTAGGTTTTGCTGCTTGCCAAGCTGCGTAGTCTTGTTCATATTTTTTTCTAGCTGCTTGATAGCTTTTACTCGCTGCACCCATACCTTTCGGTCTGCGCGGAGGTGTCGGCTGAGATGCCGCCCAATATGCGTAAGCGTCTCCAAAACCCATAGTATTAGCATCATCATCATTTGTTTCGAAATTAGTAGTTAAACCAGTTTCTTCTAAATCACCCCCCTCGTCCATACGAGCGGGATCGACGATACTGTTATTGCGTTTAAAGGCTTCTAAATCGACATCGCCGCCGCCGTACATCAGCATAGGTCGTGTTTCTGGGGTGGGAGCTATCGGTGTTTCAAATATTTTAAAGTTCATTTTCTTCTTCTTCCATCCCTAGCAACTCTGTGATACGAGACGTGACCGCTGTTGGGAAATCACTTAATGTATCTAACTTTTGTTCATAAGGCTGTTCGCCTCGACCAGTACCGATATCTACCTCGCGAGCTGCTGTTAATCCAGCTAAAAACTCTAAATACTGTTTTGCAGTAAATTTTCTGTTTCTACTTTTAATATACTTTTTTAGAGAATCAGGGTTGGTAACTACATCTAATAAATCTGCTTGTGCTTTTAAACGTAATAATTCATTCGCGTAAGTTATTCTTCTACTCGCTTGACTTAATACAGGTACGAAAATTCTTTGTATAGCGGAGATGAACCCTTGCCACTCACCAGCCGTTTGTTTTGAGTTATCTTTAGTTTTTTGTAATACTCTATCAGCCGTCGCTGCATCTTGTTTTTGAATTAAAAAAGCAAAAGCACGCAGGTTGCGAGCATATTCCCTACCTACGTCTTTACCAAATATAGGTATAAGTCGTTTTGCTAATTGATCTTGCCCCGTTTGACCAGACGCGAAACCCGAGTCAATGAATAATTTAAAAGCGTTGAGGTCGAACACGTCCCCTTGTGTTGATTCTTCTCCAGGAGACCCAGCTTTTTCTAAACCAGCTTTAAAACTTTCGAACTTCCTTCTAAGAGCGCCTCTAAATACTTGATATGCTTGTTCTTGCGCTCCTGGGAATTGTTTTAAAATATCGCCTAATTTTTCTAATTTTATTAGATCAGCATCGGTAATTCTGTCGTCTGCAGAAGTGCCAAACAGACGTTTGATAAAATCTGTAAAGTCAACATCTAAACCAAGAAGTTCCTCGACTTTATCTAAGTTTTGTTGTATTTCTAAAGCATCCGCTTCGGCAGTGCCTAGAACTTTAGACCAATCTTTTAATTCTAAAAAATCTGCCTCTGGAAATAGAGCTTCTAATTGCTTTTCGTTTTTGTCTAAATACTCAGCCCATTGTTTATTTTGTGTAGCTAAATCATCAGATGGATTTACTACCCCTTCGATATCTCTAATAACGAGTTTTCTTAACGAAGCTAATTTCGTTTGGGAATCGGGAGACATATTTACTAAATCTATATAATTATTTAGTAGTCTCGGATTGCTATTTAAAATGAAAGGTAGAACTTCTTCTGGGGTTTGTGCTGCTAAAGTTTTAATATAGTCTCTATCGAAACTATCTTGATAAGCAAAAAGTTCTTTACGAGCGCGATTATAATCGGTAAATCGCTCCCCTGTTCTACGGTATTCTTGGATAAGCGCCGGTGTGGGGTTAATACCTTGAGCTTCTAAATCTGATTTAGCAGCACTATTTAAAGTTGATTCTATTTGTTCATCGATTGTATTTCTGAATTTTATCGCAGCACCTTGTAAACCTTTATTACCACTATCACCTAGTAAACTTTCGACAGCTTCTCTTATAGAGAATAAAGTAGGTAAGTCGTATGTAATAGGCTCAACAGTCTCGCCTGCTTCTGTTACTTGTTTTTCGCCAGCAAGACGTTTTAATGTACTAACGCCCCCTTCTCCCATAGGCGTAATTTCTCGTATTGCTTCTGCTAATCTGACGTTGCCGAGTAGTTTTAGAATTCTATCTGTGCCCCCCCTACTTCTCAAATCTTGAAACGCTTGCTGTACAATAGTCGGGTCGACTTCTATATCTGCGAGACCTTGTACTGCATCCTCAAAAGTACTTACTCTTTTACCATATTCATCATCAGCTTGTTTTAATATTACAGGGCTAGAACGATAGATTTGATAACCTCGTCCACTGTTCCTTGTGAATACGTCTGCTAAGTCATCAACTGATTCATCTTCTAAAACGCGATATTTAGAAACAACGGTGCTGGGCATCGCTGCTTCTTTTTTAAGTAAACTCACTTCTTTTTGAGCAGCTGTTTGAGCGAGTTTTAGTATTTCTTCTTGACGTGCTTGTAAAGTTTTTACGAATTGCTCTGCGGTAATATCAGTATCTGTTTGTTTCGTTAAGGCTCGCCAAAAAGTAGCGGCAACTTCGCGGTTATTATAAATAGCTTCTTCAAAAGCCCTTGTTTCGGGGAAATTACGGTTTTGTAAAAAGTTATAGAGTTCTGACTCTAACTTTAATATATCGTCTTTTCCTGTCAACTGGCCTAATGTAAATACTAGATTAGCTTCTTTACCGATACTTTCACCAGCTTCGACAGCTATTCGTTTTAAATCTTCGTTTGTAAATTCTACAGGGAAATCTTTATCGACTCGTCTTAATTTGAGTTCTTCGATTGCTCCCATAAGTTCTTCAAGAGTTTTTGCAGGAATATCTTTGCCGAAAAAAGCATTATGTATAATTCCTAACGTACCTAATGTAGCTGATACTCCTAAAGAACCTGCTCCTGCTAGTACAGCAGCCATATTAGCGTCGTCTAATATCCGCTCGAAACTTAAATTATTTACTTCTGCTTGCTTTGCAGCTGACAGCTGTATAACCCTGCCTAACGATGCTTCTGCAGCTACCATAGTTGCGTTTCCGACGGCTCGTTTCATCCCGCCGACTGGAACATGTTTTTTAGCTTTTTCTTCTTTACCTAAAACCCTACGAACTGAATTGCCAATTCTATTAGCTGTATTTTTAAGTCCCCCCCTACTTAACTCTAATAAAATCGGAGTGGTTTCCTGCATCGTAAGTTCAGCAGTTATATCTAATATTTCTTCTAAACCAGCTTCTGGTCTAAGAGGAATAATTTCCATCTCTCCCGAATCATCTTGTTTCGGGACGAGTACGCCTAACCCCCTATCAGGTTGTAATGGGAATAAATATCGAATACGGCCTTTTATATCAGGAAACTCATCCGCCATAGCGAATTCAGCTTCCTCAGGAGTAGGATTGAAAGCACCTCCAGCGAAAAGTTTTAACCGCCAAGGCATGTCTTTATTAAAAACGAACTGATTTTTTAATAAAGCTCCCACTCTACGTGCAGGTATCTCAGTTAAAGGAGCAGTGTCTAAATCACCTTCCCTGAAACCTGTAATAAACTGATCTTGATAACTTTGTCCAGCGTTAAAATAACGATCAGGGTTTATATTATTATCAGCGAACTCTTGACGTTCTTCTTCGCTCATCATATTTACTCCCGTTATCGGGGAGTAATCGGTGCGAGTAAAATCGTCACCTTTTTGCGGTACGGAGGGGTCGAAAATTCTTTGTTTAAAACGATCGTATTCGTCTTTAAACGCACGTTTTTGGAGAGGTTGGATATTTAAACTCGGCCCCTGATAAAGCCTTATTCGATTTCTATAGTTTTCAAGGGCTTCAGCTCTAGTGCCGCCTACATCGGATGTATTTTCCAAATACTCTACAGCAGCACGTGCATTATCAGGACTCGTCAAGTGTGAATTTTTTGCTAGATGATCTGCATAGTAATAACTCAGGTATCTTCGATAAGCTGTATCGCTATCAAAAAGATCAGGTATTTTTGCTCCTTGAACAAACCCCAATTCTGCTGTTCGCTCATCTGATTCTAGTTCATTTTGAAGCTCCGAAAATAATTTTTGGTCTATTTCAAAATCAGGCGAAAAATCTACATATGCCCTAGCGAAATCAGTTTGTAATAAGGGGTTTGCCTGTGCCATGTTAGAACGGCCTCGTTACAGTTCTAGAGTCTCCTTTTTCGGATCTCTCAGCGTTTATACGTTGTCCTTGTCCAGAGGCCGCTGCTTGCGCTACTTGCCTAACTATATTGTCGACACTTGTACCTTGATACGGTAAAAAGACATTGTTAAAGAAGTCATAATATTTGCGCATACTTTGTTGCATGATCCTATCTACGGTGCGCAATTCTATTCGACCTGTTTTACGGTTATAATCAAAATGTTGTCCGGCGAGCGTCTGTGTTTTTCTACCCATCTCGTCCAGAATACTTTCTGCTTTGACGATACGCTCTTTCTCTGAGTTATTTAAATCTGTAATAAAATCTAAATCTCTTTGAGAAATACCATATCCACGAAGATGCCGATCAGCGAGAGTTTTTGAATCAAGGTCGTCGGGGAAAAGAGCAGCCCCGCTTAGGTTAGCTAATGTAGTATTACCGTCAAAATCTTCTAACAAACTAACCATTAACAGTTCGGTTTTATCTAAAAGTTCTTTTGGATTTTTAGATCCGAAACCTGCTCTCATTAAATAATTAGAAACGTCTCGGTCAGAAAGAGCCGTACCAGTATTACCGTCTTGTGCTGCGATTGTGTAAGCTAATTGTGTTTGAGCTGCTGCAATTTTTGCTCTATCTGCACCGACCTGTAAGAAATTATCGTAAGACTCATCACTAAAATTTAATAAATTATCAAGAAACTCAGTCCGACCACCTTGGTCAGCAACATTATCCCGATATTGTTTCATCGCTGTATAGTAACGAGTTCTTTGTTTATCTATTTCTGCTTCACCTAAGTTTCGGTCTATCGCATTAATAAATGAGTTTTGAGCGTCATAGAAATTTAAGAAATAATTATTTTGGTCTGCTTGAGATTCGTAATAATTAGTGAAAACATTTCTAGGACTCGTATTATCCTCAATAGCTAACGTGTCACTAACAAATCTTAATGCGCTTTGCGCTTCTCTAGTAAGTTCTGCTATAAATGGTTTTAAACCACCTACCGTCGTTAATAAATCTACATCTTTTATCGGGCGACCAGCTTGATCGAGTAAAGGCTCGCCAGTATCTGGATTTATACCGTCTGCTCTTAATGCTCCTTGTGCTAAAACCATAAGAGGTTTAACACTGGCTAAAAGAGTTCTTTGGCTTGTTGATCTGTCTTTCCAAAGGTCAACTAACTCTGGGAATTGTTTCGGTGCTGTTTTTTGTAACTCATAAAAATTAGAGGGAGGGTTAACCCAAATAATGTTTTGGCCATCTCTTACTCGCCCTGCAGCCCAATCATCAGCGCGTTTATACTTTCCTTCATCACCTTTATCCCGAATGTAATTAACAGGAACGTATACACCATCTACTACTTCGTATTGTGTATATCCTTCACTAACGTCAGTAATATCGTCGCTATTTACTAAAAACATATGATTGACAGCTTTAGCTGCTTTTTCATCAGTAAATAAAAAATTAGGATCTACATAATATTGTCCTTTCGGAACCGCATATCGGGTTCCGTCCGGCCCCATAACTGCATCTATATTTTTATCACCCCTACTTAAAATATATTGTACCGAGCCGTCTTGAGAGGCTTTTATTTGTCGCGTTACTTGTGTATGAGTAGAATCTCCTTCTCTCATAAAATTAGAATAACCAATGTAATCTTTAAGATCACCTACGGCTAATAAAGATTCTGCTCTTTTACGTTCTAATTTAAGATAGTTATCAAGTTTAGCTGCTTCGATACCACTAGCTATTTTATTTGCTGCTTGAGATGCGCCAACGAATGTTGATATATCTCCATCGTCATCTAACGCTAATCCAGGAAGTACCCCTCCAATTTGACCGGCTATCTCTCCTAAAAAAGTTTTTCTGCGAGGCATATCTCCAGGATCACCAAACGCTTGACGAACTAAAGCTCGTCTTCTTAGTAGTTCTGCTTGTCGGGGGTCACGAATACCTGAGGCTGTCAACAAGCCCTCTGGTGTCTTGCCAAATTGCGCAAACTCAGGATTTTCTGATAACATCCTAGCTCGTTTTTTCTGTTGATCTGTCAAAACAGCATTGGGATCTACGCGATCTACTAAAGTTGGCAATCCAAATTCTTGTCTCGTCTCTGCGGGATCTTCGTAAATAAACTTATCTAGTCCTGGAATCGCACCCAAACCTCTAGTTAAAAGTTCGCCTAATACGGGCGCTAATAAACCTGCTCCGTATTGTACTAATTGTTTATCAGGATCTTTTTCCGTTTTACGGGTAGGAGGACGTGGGGTAGGGAACTTTACTTGCGCAGGCTGAATTTGCACTGGTTGTAGCACTGCAGGAGTTTTTTTAGTTACATCAAAACCGAAACCGTTAGCCATGCTACGCTCCTAATCTACGCGAAGCCATCGGGAATCGTGAGTTTATTATACCCCCTAAGCGTTTCTTTTGCGGAACTTGAAATCCCATTCGCCTAACCGCTTCGGGTGCTTGTCTAGCTAAAGCTGCTAATCCTTTATTTGGGATCGGACGACCACCGTTTTGTTTTTTCTCAGGCTCCTCTATTATCCCAGCGTCTCTAGCTTGTTGACCGTATTTAATTATTAGGTCTACTAAACCTTTTGGCATATCGCCAGCTGACATCGCTAAATCATCAATAGTTTCTTGTTCGACACCGAATAACTCTAAAACTTGGAAAGGAGTGTTGATACCTCCTCTCGGCCCTTCTTCTACTTCTACTTCTCGTGTCGCACCGCCCTCGTTCATACCAAAGTAACCAGTGCCAAAATTACCGTAACTAGAGTTAGTGGCCCCAAACGGCGATTGATTAGTAGCCCCAGAATAACCCGTACCGCCAGCTAGAGGGCCAGCTCCAGTTAAGAAGTTAGCATAACCAGATAATAATTGTTGTGGCATATTATATTGGCCAGCAAAGTTTTGATAATTTAAATCTAACAACGCTTGATTTCTAGCGCGATTCATTGCACCAGTATTCATTAACGAGCCGACATCGGCTTGACGGAAACCTTGTTCTTGGCCTGCTAACCCTTGACTTGCCGCCGCAGCATCTGTTTGCGCCCCCGCTAAACCACCAGCTAAACCAGCTAATCCTGATGAAGCCCCTGTACCCATATCGTAAAACTGTCGGCCTGCTTCCTTACCCATACCGTACATTTGTGAACCAGTTCCAGACAGTGCTCCTGCTGTACCTGCTCGGGCGGCGTATCGTTGACCAGCCGTTCCAGCTAACATCGAGCCTAATCCTGCATCTGCTGCTCTAGCTCTAGCAAAATCACCCATCGCTGCGTCACGCGCACTTTGATATCCTGCGCTGCGAATATTGCCAACTTCTCTCATCATCGCCCTAGTAGCAGCGTCTACGGATTCTTGTTGACCAAGTCTAGACCTAGAACCGCCGAACGCCCCTTGCCCTACTTCAGTAGCGTATCTAGCGATATCGCCTTGGGCTTGTCCTTTTTGAATATCTTCGATCGTTTGTTGTACAACCGCAGTTTCATATGGATCGGTATACCGACTAATAGTAGAAGGATCAAATTCTCCTAAACTACGACCAGCAGCACGTTCTGCAGCTCCAAGAGAAGCTAAATATCCGGCTTCTCCTGCTGCGGTTTTTGCTAGTGCTTTACCAAAGAGATCAGTTCCTTGTTGGATTCCTGTACGAGTATAATCTTCGCCTTGTTGTTGTGCGCGAAGTAGAGCAGCTTTAGCTTCTGAACTACCCCCTGACATCGTAGCTAACGCTTCTTCGGTTAATCCTTTAGCACGAGCAAGATACGGAGCGTATGCTCCGATACCTGCGTCAGTATATTGCATAGCAAGTTTTTCTCTAGGAGAAAAATCTTCAATACGCCTGCCGGTATAGGTAAACGGGTTAGTATCTGCTTTACCTAAGTTTTCAAGCTGGCTTTTATAATACGCCTCAACTTGTGGCAAAAGACCGAGACGAGCACCAGTGGGTTCGCCCATAAGTAGGTTATAAATACCTCTATCGGGAGCCTGATAACTATACGCTGTGTCATTCTCAGCCATGATTATTTACCGAAGTTTATTTTATCAAGAGCCGCGATCCCTTTTTCGAAATCACCGCCGCCCATATTTTTTACACCTTTATGCGAAACGACATATTCTTGATCGCTTGCCCATATCGGAACTAAATCTTCTTTTGGGCCTCCAGGCCCGTCAACTTCGCCGCCTTGTATAAATAATGTACGACCAAGTACAGAACCCTCGTCGGGTTTACCACCGTTAGCCAGACCTATACGTTGTGTTCGAACTTGCGAAGGTCGACCTCGGAAAGATCTACTCCTGGGGCGAGAACGTGGCCCTTCGTCGCCTCGTCCTCCTAAACTTTTACCTAAAAGAGTAGCAAGGTCTTGACTTCCACTCAAAATACTTCGAGCTGCGATAGGGTTGTCTTTCATAAACTGTTCTAATTTATTAAGCTCTTCTGCTGTTTCAGGTGCACTAGCTGCAGCCTCAGGGATAGGATTTAACATCTGACCCGAAGAACCCTCTATGTCTATTGGAATACCAAGAGTAGGTGCTTCAGAAACCGCTGTCGCTGCGCCCTCCTTTTTTGATCCACCAAAAAGATCTTTTATTTTAGTTATGTTTCCTGCAGCCGAACCTAACTGTGTTAAAAAATCCACTATGCCTGAGAAACCTGTGGAGAGAAGATCGCCACCAAAAAACATCTCTGGAGGGTTACTTTGTAAAGGCGCGTCGACTTGTTTGCGGTATTCTTCGTTAAGTGAATTTACTAACCGTTCACCACCGAGATTCCCGATTCCCGTATTCGCGCCATACGTTGCATATTTATTAAGAATATCCATCGTAACATCGCGGGGTAGCCCAATATCTTCACCTTGTTCTATAAATTTAGCAGCGTTAGATTCTGGGTTCATCATCGAGGTAATCAACGAAGAACTTTGTTCGTCATCGAAAAGTCGTGTCATGAT
>TARA_B100001093_G_scaffold396198_2_pt1 | contig 10165 bp, 4 predicted proteins | sample TARA_B100001093 | Tara Oceans TARA_B100001093 (sample SAMEA2623116) | marine metagenome | biome: marine biome (ENVO:00000447); feature: surface water layer (ENVO:00002042); material: "saline water (ENVO:00002010), including plankton (ENVO:xxxxxxxx)" | depth 5 m
GAGCATTCCGTTACCATCATTACTAGAAGCCATAATGGCAGAGCACCACCGCAATCTGGGGTGTCAATAGTCGAAGTTCCGTGGCTAAAACTGCCAATGACCTTTACTCGTTCTTACGCCAAAAATGCACTTAAAGCGCTAAAATCTATCCATCGAGAAGAACCTGTGGATGTAATCCATATCCATCTTCCATTGGCCTCTTTTTCAGCCAAGGAATTTAATTTTATGAAAGAGAATATTGCTCCAGTTTGTTCATCACTTCATGGGTCTTGGCTTGGAGAAAAACAGGGAGTAATTCGGGCAGCTAAGGCTGGCGAATCGGCTACTTGGCTTAATCCAAATGATCTAGCAATTAGATTAACAGCCAAATGGTATGCTAAATATGAGAAAGCAGGTTTGCTTAATTCATCAATAAGTGTAGCAAACTCGAAGTCTACTCTGCAAGAATTTAGCAATTGGTACAGTCCAGATCAGGAATTTAATGCCGAGGTAGAGTTATGGGGATGCGATCACAAAGTGTTTCGTCCATCTAATACCGATGATGAAGAAGAACAATTAGCTCATGAAAAAATCCGCCATGAATATGTTTGCGATGATGAAGCAGCGCTGTCTCATGACAGTTATACTGAAACTCCAATGTTATTAGCAGTAGGCCGTTTAGTCGCGAGAAAAGGGTACATGACTTTGCTTAGATCAATGCCAAAAATAATTGCCGAAAACCCAGGGGCAAAACTGGTAATTATTGGCAGAGGGCATATGAAAAAGAAATTATCGAAAGTGGCTAAAAAGTTGGCAATCAGCGATTCCGTATTCATTAAAAGCGGTATGTCGTTTGAAGATTTGGCTCAACACTTCCGCAGCGCCAATTTGGTAATTTACCCTTCTTATTATGAGGGTCAAGGACTAATTCCATTAGAGGCATTATCAAGCGGTACGCCTGTGGTTACAGTAGATCAAGCGCCCCTTACCGAGATGATTGATATGTCGGTTGGCAGACTTTTCAAAACAGGAGATTCTAATGACTTAGCAAAACAAGTCAATGCATTACTTGCTGATAAACCGGCACTTGAATCTTTGAGTACGGCGGGCAGGGAGAGAATACTTGCCAAGTATACCTATGAGCACAATGCAACAAGATTCATACAAATATACGAGTCAATAATAAAATAACACCATTTGGATAACTACTGACCTAAATTTAGGGGTGAAGCAGCATATATTCCTTGTCAAATAATGTGAAAATTACAATTTAAGGCTTCTTTTTCATATCAAAACCGGTTTTATCAGCCTGTTATTTACAAGCGGCTATTTCATAGATGATATCGCAATGGCTATACATGGTCGCACAGCGATTCATAGTGGTATGTTTGGCCGCGCTATTGTTAGGTTTCCTGCCTACCACTTCTGCAGATGATAGTTTGCAAAGTGCCAACACACTAATCGAAGGTGTTTCAGCATCAGGCCAAGTATGTTATGATGATGGTTGCTCTCCAACCGATGAAGTTGATTGGTGGCGAGTCTATGCATTCAAGGGTGACATAGTCAGTATTTCCTTTTCTGGAACACTACCAAATCCAAGCCTGGTTTGCATATGGGGTGATGGCTGGGAAGGTGACTTTTCAGTCCATGACTCAGGTGGTGGCCAGATCGCATCGTTGTCTCTTAGTGATGATAATCCCACGGGGACATTGAGTAAAAATATGAACACTGCGGATTATGTCTATGCGAAAATTAAGGGCAAGGATAGTTGGTGTAATGATGCAATTGATTACACTTTGACGGTGTCAATCGATGCAAACGACAGAGATACCGATGAGGACGGTTACATCGACACTGAAGATTCCTGCGATAATACCCCGGGGACCTCAGTGTACGATCGCAAGGGCTGTATTGACTCAGACTCTGATGGCTATTCCGACCCTGAGGTTGGTTGGGGACCAAATAATGGGGCCGATGCATTTCCTTACCAACCAACCCAGTGGCAAGACTCGGACAATGATGGCTTTGGTGATAATTTAGATGGCTATCAAGGTGATTTTTGTACTTACAATTCGGGTGGTTCATACAATGACAGATATGGCTGCTTAGATTCAGATGGTGACGGCTTTTCAGACCCCGACCCTGGTGGCTTATACGGAGTCAGTGAGTGGTTTGCTCATCCAGTTGGCTTAGCTGATGCTTTCTCGCTGGATAATACTCAATGGACAGACACCGACGCAGATGGCTACGGAGATAACTGGGAAGACCCAATGTGGAATGAAACGCACATAGCATGGGGTATTGGTCAATGGCTAGAAATGGCTACTGAGCCTGATGCATGCCCGTTTATCACTGGTTCATCATCTTCAGATCGATTTGGTTGTACTGATACAGATGGCGACTCGTACTCTGATGGCGATGAGAATTGGACTATGTACAACGGCTCTGATGCTTTTCCTCTGGAACCGACTCAATGGCAAGATTCAGATTATGATGGCTGGGGAGACAACCAATCCTTCGGGGCTTCACTAATCGATGATTTCCCCGATAATCCAACGCAATGGCGAGATACCGACAAGGACGGTTGGGGCGACAACCAAACCTACGGAGCTTCACAAGTCGATGATTTCCCACTAGTTCCCTCACAATACCTTGATACAGATAATGATGGTTATGGAGATAATCAAAGTGGCTTTGAAGGCGACGTTTGTATTTACTCAACACCTGAAGAGGTAGAATCAAGTTGGATATCTCGAATTGATCGCCTTGGTTGCCGTGACATCGACAAGGATGGCTACTCAGACCCAACCAGCGATTGGATTGCCCACCCCGATGGTTTTGCTGATGCCTTCCCTGACGAAGTGAGTCAGTGGTACGATACAGATTCTGATGGTTATGGTGACAATATCGAATATTTTGATGGTCAAACATGGCGCGGGTCATTCCGTGGTGATAGTTGTAAGACCACAGTTGGCTATTCGACATTTGATAGATGGGGATGCCCTGATTCCGACGGTGACGGATGGTCGGATACTACTCCAAATTGGCTAGCAAGTCCTGGTGGTAACGGCGATGCATGGCCTCTTGATCCAACTCAATGGCATGACAAAGACGGGGACGGTCGTGGTGATAACCCACAAGGTACAACCGCTGACGTTTGTCCAGACAATGCTGGTACATCTGTTGGCCCAGTTGAAGGTGGAGATAGATGGGGCTGCATCGATACTGACGGTGACGGTTGGTCAGACTTAGGTGACGCATTTATTCACGAACCTACACAATGGCGAGACAGTGATGGTGATGGCTTTGGTGATGCTGCTTCGGGTAATCAAGGAGATGCTTGCCCAGACTCAAGAGGAACCTCATTGATGGACCGATTAGGTTGTCGAGATACCGATGGCGATGGTTGGTCAGACCCAACCGAAAATTGGCCAGCTCATCCGTTTGGATTGGCAGACTCATTCCCTAATGAAGCGTTACAATGGCGTGATACTGACGGAGATGGCTATGGAGATGTTTCACTTGGTGCAATGCGTGATGATTGTCCAAATGATGCGGGGGATTCGACAAGAGACCTCCAAGGTTGTCCAGACAATAATGGTGACGGATGGTCTAATGATTATGGTGGATTCAAAGCCGCTATTGCAATTATGGGTGAAGACCCAGCAGCATCTTGGCTGACTTACTTAGTGATTGGTTTAGGATTTATTTTTGGTGCGTCAATTGCTTTAGTAGTGAAAATGGGTCGCGAGGACGATGACCTAAATGAGGAGCAATTATTCGATGAAAAGCAACATATCGATTTCGCTTCCAATCTTCCGCCGCCTGGCGATTTAGGAATGATTCCGCTCGCTGAATTACCACCAATACCACTTGATAATGCGATAGGTCAAGAGCAGCAAAATATTATTGGAGGTGAAAATAATGAGTAATCAAAAAGAATCGATTATCTCAATTTTAATCATAATGTTAGCCGCTTTTGCTACAGTAATAATTACTCCTAGCGTGCAGGCTGAGGACTCAGACCAAGACCCGTTAGTAGAGGCTGGAATTAGTTTAGTGGCCTTGAGAAATGACACATTAGACACTAATCAAGATGGCGATACAGATGCTATTAGAGTAGTAATAGTGGTCAGTACAGACAAAGAAAGTATGAATCTAGAACTTCGCTTAATCGGTGAACATAAAGACAAAGAAGTGATGGAAGTCTTACAATTCTCATTTAGTGGCCAATCAAATGCTAGTCTAGTCTATGATGCATGGGCTTCTGGAGAACATGAACTTAAATTGCAAATTGTCGACCAAGACGGCATCATAATCACTACCCTAGACCTACCTACCTATGTATTAAAGCCAGCTTTACAAACTCCAAGAATAATACTGGCTCTAAATGCGCCACAAATTATTGAAACTGGCGATGAATGTACTATCTCTCGAGTATTTGCCGATCAAACAGGTCCACGATATGGTGCAAGTGGGGTTCGAACTTTTTCAGGCGCTCCATTTACCGTTCTAGATTCCCAAGATGCAATAGATTGTTCTCACTGGCCTGCTGGAGATTATATCTTGAAAGAAGCCTACAGGAATGATTTGGGTCAGACCAGCGAAGACTGGCTTAATCTGACCATTCACAACCGGCCAGCCCCGGAATTTACCCTCTCAACAGTCGGCAATGGCAATAGTACGGAGACTGAATGTACAATAACAATGGACCAATTTGATGAAACAATTGATTTCTCACAATTCCAAAAGATTTGGCGCATTCAAGGGGCAGAGGTAGAAGTTGATATTGGAAATCAGTTTGACTGCACAGCTCTTTCAGCAGGAGTACATCTAATTTCTTTAGAGGTAATTAACAATGAATTGATCAGCGCCATCGAGGCGGTAAATTTGGTAAGATTACCCGGTGCTGAACTTACCGATGAAGAGAAATCATCAGCACCCTCACGTTCCTATGGTGAAGATACTGAAACCGAATCAGTCGGATGGATTTCTATCGGTGTGCTAGGTTTGGTAATCACACTTCTCTCGTATCTAATACTGGTTAGGGTAAAAGATGATGATGATCAGTTACCTATGCGTGATTTAGGTCCTGCTCCAATGATATTGCCTGATGGATCCCCAGATTCAGAGGGATTGCCTACAACTACTGATGATGAAGGAATTTTGTGGCGGCAGCATCCGGATGGTAATCATGATTGGTGGGACGCAGAATTACGAATCTGGGTTAGGTGGTGAACCTATTGGAGATTCTAGGATTTAGTTTGGTAGAGTCTATTTTGATTTTATCAGCATTGATTTTAACATCAATTTCTGTGAGATTATTCTACGTGTGGTACACCCGAATTAGGCCTCGAAAACCAAGTACTAGTTCAGATTGGAATACCGATTGTGAATTCCAATCATCAGCCATTATTGAAGAACATCACATAACGTTTTCAAAAGTAAGAAATTTTACTTGGCGAACCACTAGAGACAGAGATGAAGAATGGGACGAAAATGTAAAATTCGACTTAAGAGAAATCAAAGACGTATGGTTTATTGTCGATCACTTTCATAAGATTCATGGCTTAGCACACACTTTCCTAAGTGTAGAGTTTAATGACGGCCGTTGTATTTCGTTTTCTTTTGAAGCTCGGCGAGAGAAAGGGGTTCGCTATCATCCTTGGAAAGGTATGTGGCGTGCTTACGAATTATACTTGCTAGTTGGTTATGAAAAAGATTTACTCGGACTTAGAACAAATGCAAGAGGCAACAAAGATTACTTGTTTAGGGCAGTAACTCCGCCGGGTAAAGATCGTCAATTACTAATGGCTATCGGGCAAAAAATGAACCAGTTAACTGAAAATGCAGAGTGGTACCATTCCTTGTTTACCACATGTAATACCTCTATTGTTGAAGTTGTCAATAAAATCACTCCAGGTCGTATACCATTTGTGTGGCGAAATTTCCTTCCTGGTTACACACCCAAAGCTGCGTTTAACTTGGGGTTAATCGAAGATTGGGGAGGTTTGGAGAAAACCTTGGAACTAGCCAGAGTTGACGAGTTGGCCAAATCATGGGATCAAGACGATGATTACAGCGAATTTATCAGGCGAAAAATGCCTAATTCACCGGTCAATAAAGGCTAGCAATGAACCATTTTCACACCGAATTGATAGTTCGTTTTGGGATGTGGAGTTATGCAATCCCATAGTTGATGGCCCCATATCATGATTATTCAATTCCCATTTTGCCCCTCTAATGGTGACTTTTGCCGCCTGGCCAATACTAAACAACGAAAAAGAAACTTCTGGATTTGACTTGTAATATAGTGGATTTGATTTGCTTATGGCAATAACTACTGCATCATTTAGGTGGAGTGTTACAGGTAATTGATGTTCTAGTAAAGCAAAGTAATTCGCCATTTGATGGTCGGACTTACCGCCATCAACTCCGATAATATCAATTTTGATAGCAGCAAGATCTTGACAAAACGTCAAAGCTTTACTTAAATCGTTACTATGTTGTTCATCAATCTTGATAATTTGGATATTATCTTGTTCTGCTTTTGCCAAATCTTGTTTGGTGATACTATCTAAGTCACCGATTAGAAAATCTACTGCAATATCATGCTCATAACAATCCGAAATCGCCCCATCACAAGCAATTATGGTGTCAGCAGATTGTATTAATTGCTGCCATTTTGCCAAGAATTTTTGTTTAGCATTTCCAATGATTAATACCTTTGACATAACCTAAGGCAAGTGGTCTAGGTTTGTCAATACTGTGATAAAACTTGTTTATTGACCCCCTACGGGGGTCATGGGATATCATAGACAATGGTTTTGAACCATCAATGATTCAGTTGTGTATGGCGAGTGATTCAACACACGAGAACTCGCTGAAGGCCTCGATAATTGTTTTACTATTGATTTTGCATTCATTTTCTATTGGCGCCGCAATTTTCGTCCAAGATGAGTCCACAAATTTGGATATTGTTTCGATAAAATATCGAGCTGATTTGATGGAAGGTTTTGATATTGATTTTGGCTATGAGATGGCCGGTCAGTATATCGACTATGATAATTTGAGTCAAGCCAAATTAAGGCAGGATTTTGACTTGTCTACTTATTTTGAGAGGCAATTAGTAGACGCTTCTAGCGGTACTCCCACTTCTCCCGATGTTGCAATATCAAATCAACATGAAATAGGGGCTTGCTGGTCAGATACTAACGGAATGGTGTACAGTTATTTACTAGACCTTCATAATAATTCAAGATTGTTAGAAGTCGATTCAGTAACGGCCAATCCCGACGTCCACAGCATAGTTAGTTGTTCAATAGCAGTGAAAAATAATGGAAGACAGACGTTATTATATGCAAATGGTAGTGATATTAAAGCGGCTCAAATCGCCATACAAAGCCCAATCTACCCAAATGGTGATGAATGGCATACAAGGACTATTTTAGAAGATGTCAACGCCACTAATATAGAACTCTCTTTGACACCTAATCAACTTGAATGGGGCGCGTTTAGGGATGATTTAGGACGACTGCATAGTATCAATTACACCGGCGCATTTTGGGATACAAGTATTATCCATCCAGGTCCAATAAGTGAAGATTTCGAACTAGAGATTGATCCACACGGCAAAATAACATTATTGTATAATTTTGGTAATTCTACCATACTGCATACCATCGAAAATGGCCAACACACTACTGAACCGGTCCATCAAAGTGATAATTTGCATAGCGATGTAGGTTTGACAATGGATGGTTTTGGAATGCTACAAATGTTTTCCACTACTCTAGAAAATAACATCTCCAAGATGAAAATACAGCGTTCTCTACTAAACCAAAAAAATCAGTTTGATTCCATCGCCATGACCACTTTTGAGGGGCAAGTGGAAAACGCGACAATAGAACATATCTTCTTTGCCGATTTCAATGATGATGGATTTGATGATATGGTCTATTCTGAGCCAAATGCAGATTCTCAAAATCATGTTGATAACGGCCAAATATCTATTCACTATGGCTCCGAATCAGGACTGTCAATTTCACCAGATTTACTCTTTGAAGGCGAGGGGAGTTCAACATTTTCAGGCCAAGGATTAGCGGTTGGTGATTTTAATGGAGATGGATTTAGCGACCTTTCCATAGGTTCTCCCGGATTTGCTAACAATAATGGAATTGTCGAGTTTTCATTTGGTTCTCAGGCAGGTTTATCCGAGAATTTAGCTATGGTGAGTGGAATCTCGAATCCGGCAACTACTGGAGAATCTTACGGGTCTTGTTTGGAATATGTTGAAGACCTAAACTCTGATGGCTATGATGACATAATTGTCTGTTCCATAGACCATGATTCTAACGGCGATAATGGTTTAGTCGAACTATTCTTTGGTGGTTCACACTCCAACACATGGGTGAAAATGGATAGTCCAAATCAGTTACTTCAGGGTAGCAATTATGGCCAATCAGTTTCAGCGGACGGAGATTTGAATGGCGATGGATTTGTTGATTTGGTCATCGGAAATACTGGTGATTTGCAGGATAGTTCAGGGTTTTCTTCAGTAGAAATAAGATATGGTTCAGCGACAGGGTTTGATTATGAGCCTGATTCGCAATTTCAATCCACCATTCCGGGAACTTTATTTGGCTATAAAGTTCAAATCATCAACGATTTAAATGGTGATGGCTTTGATGAGTTGTTTATCTCAGAACCCTACAACACGACTAATGATTTCAATAGTGGTAATGTTTGGATATTTTACGGAAATTCGTCAGGAATTAATAATCTACCAGATAATCGAATTTATGGTGGGCCAAATCAACTTATAGGTTTGAATTTTGTTTCTGCTGGTGATTCTAATCAAGACGGCTACAACGATTTTTTGATTACTAGAAGGAGTAGTGCTTCAAATTCTAACATTGAGTTATACTTGGGGTCTCAATCAGGATTTGCTAACAATGGTTTGATGGTTAGGTCTGGTGAATTAGCCTTAGGACAATCAATAAGCAACTTTGGCGATTCTAATGCCGATGGTTTATCCGAGTTTTTAGCTTCCTCAAACATGGTGAATGAAAATCAAACACATTTATCACAAATAGATCATGTTACTAGAACTCTTTGGGATGTGAGCGAATATTCAATACACGGTGAAATTTCAGGCGGGGTTATTCAATCATCAGCAGATGGTTCGCCAACAATAGTGTGCAAGGTAACTAATGACTCAAAAACCAACATCGTCAAGATAAATCTTGGAAAAGGTTCGCAAGGTAATACTTGGATTTCTCAAAACATAACCAATCCAACAAGTGATGATTGGCATGCAGCTAATTTTGAATTAACCTCATCGGGTGAACCAATTATTTTCTATTATCATGACGGAATAGTACAAAGAACCTATGATTCTTACACTGCTTTGGAGTCACAAATAGGCCTTTCGTACAGCGATATTACTCACCTCTCGTCATCGATAAATAATGAAGGTAATCAATTCATTGCTTATTATTCACCCAACAGCAAAGAACTATTCTTGAACATCAATGAGGGGACTGGGTGGGTTGAACAATTAGTCGCCTCAAACGTAGAAATATCCACCAAAATAGAATTACTGATTAACTCCTCAGGGCAACCAAAAATAGTATATTTTGATGACCTATCGCAAGAGATAATAATAGTGGAAAATAATCAACAATGGTCCAGTCAATCACTAAGCACTTCAGGTTCTACCTCTTCAGGATATTTTACTTCAATGATTGTCGATGATGAAATCCAAATTGCGACTATTCTAGATGATGGACTCTCAAGTAATCTCACTTTACTTACTTGGAACGGAACACATACTGCGAGTGAATTTATTGCTTTAGAGACAGATATGAGCACTAATTTTTCATTGATAAAAGATGCAGAAAATACGACAATTTTAGCCACGGTATCCTCTTCTGGTTTGTTCGTTTTGTATGAAAAAGCCGATGCATCCAATACATGGAATTCTAATCTGTTGCCTCAGCCAAGCGGTTTCGCTAGTAATAGCGTAAAAACTTCCAACTATGGATATTTGACCGTGGTTGCAATAAATAGCGAAAATAATTCATTATTTGTGAAAAATAACGACGTTTGGAATCCAATCTCCAATTTCCCAGTGCCAACAGGAAATGATTTTATTTTATTGACGAATAATTCACATATCATCGTG
>TARA_B100001093_G_scaffold242295_1_pt1 | contig 10155 bp, 9 predicted proteins | sample TARA_B100001093 | Tara Oceans TARA_B100001093 (sample SAMEA2623116) | marine metagenome | biome: marine biome (ENVO:00000447); feature: surface water layer (ENVO:00002042); material: "saline water (ENVO:00002010), including plankton (ENVO:xxxxxxxx)" | depth 5 m
TCCATAGACTGAACGCAGCCAGCTCCGTCATCATGAGAACCATCGCCTATGTCCCATGAATCAAGATGCCCTCCTACTACAATATATTCATCAGGATATTCAGAGCCTGTTATTTCTCCGATAACATTGTGTGATAAAACATCATCCATCTGTCTGCAATTTTGTTTGAAATAAAATTGAATATCATTATCCATTTTTAACATTGCGCTAAGTAAGTCTGCATGCTTGGTACTTATAGCTGCTGAAGGAATTCTGTCGTTAACAGAAATTTCACCATATGTCATACTACCAGTGTGGGGTAAATCATCAATTTTTAAATTCATTGACCTTACAATAACGCCAACAGCACCATATTCAATTGCATGAACCGCACCTTCGTATCTTTGATCTACACAGCCTCCGTATGCCTTGAATGTGTCGATTAAAGTTGCGTCCATTGGCCTGTTATAAAAGACAATCTTCCCTTGTATTTTATCTCTACCCAATGCTTCAAGATCTTCAAAACTTTTTACCTCAATTAAATTTGCTTTTAGCCCAGTAACAGGTGTAGAAATCGAACCGCCAAGTGCAGTAATATTGACATTTGTCGTTTGTCCAGGAGCTGTTTCAATGTATGCAAACTCTGGAGCACCTCTAACCCATTTTGGAACCATAACCGGCTGAAGCCAGACCTTATCTAACCCAAGTAATTCTAATTCTGATTTGGTCCAGTTAACAGCTCTTTCAGCATTTAGTGATCCTGACAATCTTCCTCCAATCTGATTTGAAAGGTAATCTAACCACTCATAGCTCTTACCGTTGGTTAGGGAGTTTTTATAAATCTCCTTAAATATTTTCTCATCTCCTTGAGCCATGGACGAAATTGTAAAAAAGAAAATAAATAAATACCTCATTTTATATCTTAATAAAATCTTTTACATTTTTTGGAGAAATTTCTTTATCTCCTAGAATGATTAATCTTTCAATTGCATTTCTTAATTCTCTGACATTTCCGGACCAGTCGTGTTTTTTCATTAAGTCTATTGCTTTAGCAGTGAAAAGTTTAACCTCAGACCCTTGAGAATGTGCAATATTTGTCGAAAAATGTTCAATTAAAAGCGGAATATCATCCTTCCTAGAATTGAGAGGTGGGACATCAATAATAATAACCGCTAATCTGTGATATAAATCTTCTCTGAACTTACCCTCTTCAATTTCTTTTTTAAGATCTTTATTAGTTGCTGCAATCACTCTTACATCAATTTTAATGTCTTTCCCTCCACCAACTTTTTGTATGCAGTTGTCCTGAAGAACTCTTAAAACTTTTGCCTGTGCAGACAAACTCATATCACCAATTTCATCTAAAAAAATTGTTCCGTTATGTGCAGCCTCAAATTTTCCTATTTTATCTTTAACTGCACCAGTAAATGACCCTTTAACGTGTCCAAATAACTCACTTTCGATTAATTCACTAGGAATTGCAGCACAATTAACCTCGATTAAAGGCTGATGAGCACGCTTACTCAAGTTATGAATCGATTTTGCAACAAGCTCTTTTCCTGATCCATTTGGTCCGTTAACTAAAATTTTTGCATCTGTTTCAGCGACCTTATCAATTAAGTTTTTTATTTCATTGATTCCCTTACTCTTGCCAATCATCTCAAAACTCTTACTGATTTTTTTTCTTAGCAACTTATTTTCAACAACCAACTGTTTTCTGTCTAAAGCATTTCTTACAGTTGTTAATAATCTATTTAAGTCTGGAGGTTTAGAAATATAATCATAAGCTCCTTTCTTCATTGAATCTACAGCTAACTCTAAGTCTCCATGACCAGAAATCATTATAACTGGAGTTTCGGGCGTGTTTTTTTTAGAAAAATCTAATACTTCAATACCGTCTACTTTAGGCATTTTAATATCAGAAATAATTAAATCATAAGATACTTTTTTGATCTTATTTATCGCTTCTATACCATTTTCAGCCTCATCAATTTCGTGAGATTTATCTTCTTCTGCTAATATTTTAACCAGGACTCTTCTGATGGCTGGCTCATCTTCAATAATTAATATTTTTGACATAATTTATTTAATATTTTAACCATTTTAACAATTCTTTATACGATGGTTTTTTACCGTACATTAAAATTCCTATTCGATATATTTTAGCCGCTATCCATATAACTAAAATTACAGAAACAAATAAAATTAGTAATGATAATATTTGTTCGAATAAAGGAACTCCGTGAGGAATTCTCATCATCATTACCACAGGAGATGTTAGGGGTATAAATGAAAATATTTGCGCAACAATACCGTTAGGATCCTCTGGTACAGTAAGCATACCAACATAAAGAGCAACAATTAATATTATGGTTATTGGCATTAAAAATTGCTGTGCGTCTGTTTGATTATCAACAGCAGCTCCAATAGCTGCAAAAATTGACGAATACAATAAGTATCCACCAAGAAAATAAAAAACAAATGCTATCATAATGTTAAGTAATGGTAAATTCATAAATGCAGAAATCATACCAAGAGCAGCAGAGCTAATCGCGCTATCCTCAGATGCGTTTAAAATTAACTCTGTATTTTCATATGAAGTTGATATACCAAAAAAATAAGAAAACAAAGAGCTAAATACAGATATTAAAATCCCCCACATAACAAATTGTGTTAGGCCTGCGAGAGAAACCCCCACAATTTTTCCTGTCATTAATTGAAAGGGTTTGACCGAAGAAATAACTATTTCAATAATTCTATTTGTTTTTTCTTCGATTACACTCATCATAATCATACTACCATAAATAAATATAAACATGTACAACATCATTCCTAAAATAAAACCGAAAATTAATTTTATGAAACCATCTGCTTTGGTTGTTTTTTCTCCTTCAAAAGTCTCTTGACTTAAATAAACATAAACTTTACTCTTATTAATCTTATTTATATCAATATTATTGATTTTGAAATTCTCATTAGTAAGGATTTTTTCTAGTTGGGATTCAATATTATTTATAACAGTTAATGAAGCATCTTCTGAGATAAATTTTATAGAATCAGCTATAGCCTTTGGTGATTTAAAATTATTGATATACAAAAGACCATAATCCGATTTTGTGTTAGAAATTACCCTTGCATCGTCTATTGAAAAATCACCCAGTAACTCATACTTAATTGTACTTGAAGAATTTAATTTGTCAAATATGTATCCTGTATTATCAACAACTGAAATATTTTTGACCGACTCGTTATTTATACTTGTCAGCCAACCTATCAGCAGAATAACTCCAGCAATGAATAAAGGTGTTAAAAGTGTAGATAAAATAAATGTTTTATTCGTAATTTTATTTAGATATTCTCTAGATGTTATAAGTGTAAAATTTCCCATATTTAGTCGTTTTCAACTGAGTTAATAAATATCTCATTCGCGGTAGGAATAACCTCTTTAAAGTGAATTAATTTAGAATTTTTATTTAGCAAATTTATCAATTCATCAGAACCTTGATTTGACTTTAATTTAATATTCATCCTAAGATTATCTCCGATAGTCCTAAAAGTTGGCGCCATTGTTTGATATTTTAATTCTAGTTCCTTTTTTAAAACTTGAGATTCTAAGGAATTAACAGCAATTTCAAAAGTATTTGTTTTAAAATCACTCTTGATATCGTCAAGTTTTCCGTCTAAAATTTTATTTGACTTATTAATCAAAGTAATGTATTCACATAATTCCTCAACAGATTCCATTCTATGAGTTGAAAATATCACAGTAGCACCGTCTTTGTTAAGTTGTAATATTTCATCCTTAATGAGATTAGCATTTATTGGGTCAAATCCTGAAAAAGGCTCATCAAAAATTAACAACTTTGGTTTGTGTAGAACTGTAACAATGAATTGAACTTTCTGGGCCATACCTTTTGAAAGTTCGGTAACTTTTTTATTCCACCAATCAGAAATTTCAAACTTATCAAACCATTTCTTTAATTCCAATCGTGCAGATTGTCTATCCATTCCCTTTAACTGAGCCAAATAAATTGCTTGCTCTCCAATTTTCATCTTCGGATATAATCCTCTTTCTTCAGGAAGATATCCTATATCTTTGATATGGGTAGAATTAAGTGATTCATTATCAAAAAGAACACTTCCTGTATCAGGAGCGGTAATTTGATTGATAATCCTGATTAGCGTCGTTTTACCCGCTCCATTAGGCCCTAATAAACCATATATTGAGCCTTCTGGAATGTTTATAGAAACGTTATTAAGCGCTGTGAAATTTCCAAATTGTTTACTTATCGAATTTGCTACGAGTAAATTATTCATGAATATTTAGGTTAATTCCTAAATATAATATTTATACAAATAGCAATTAGATATGAAACCAATATTTAATAAAAAATTAAGAAATAACTATGAAAACATATCTTTTACCCTGTCAAAAAATGACTTTTCAGAATTTTCAGGTTTTGGCTCAAAATGTTCATTTTCTTGCATCGACTCAAAAAATTGTTTTTGCTTCTTATCTAGTGTTTTAGGCGTCCAAACATTAACATGGACAAGTAAATCACCGGTTCCATACCCGTTTATACTTGGGACCCCTTTCCCTCTAAGTCTAAGAATTTTTCCCGATTGCATTCCAGGCTCTATCTTGATCCTTACTTTTCCGTTGACAGTTTCAATTTCTTTATTTGATCCAAGAATTGCATCAGGGATGCTAACATACAATTCATAATGTAGATTATCACCCTCACGCTGAAGTTTTTTATGCGGTAATTCATTAATAACTACAAGTAGGTCTCCGTTAATTCCATTTCCTGGTGCTTCATTCCCTTTTCCAGAAACCTTAAGCTGCATGTCTTCTACTACACCTGCTGGAATGGGAATCTTTACGGTCTCTTCTTTAATAATCATTCCGTTAGAGTCTGATCCACTCGGTTTATTATCAAGACTTTGGCCAGCACCTGCACATTTTGGACAAGTAGCAGACGTTTGCATTCTACCGAGAATAGTATTTGTAACTCTGGTCACTTGTCCAGATCCATTACATTGAGAACATGTTGAAAAGGTTGCGCCCGGTGCTAATACTTTTCTTTTAACCTTTATTTTCTTTTCAACACCATTACATACCTCTTCTAGGGATAAATTAACCCTAACTCTTAGATTACTTCCCTTGACCATACGCCTTCCTTGGGAACCACCAAAACCACCAAAACCACCAAAACCACTACTTCCAAAAATATCTCCAAATTGGCTAAATATGTCATCCATATTCATACCGCCTCCGAATCCTCCACCTCCACCCTGGAAGGCTTGGTGACCAAACTGATCATAACGAGATTTTTTATCAGGATTGCTTAACACATCATAAGCTTCAGCGGCTTCTTTAAATTTTTCTTCAGCGGCTTTATCATCTGGGTTTTTATCAGGATGGTATTTGATAGCCATCTTTCTGTAAGCTTTTTTTATTTCAGCAGCAGATGCTCCTTTACTTATTCCGAGGGTTTTGTAGTAATCTTCCTTCATAATTATTTTCCTATTATAACTTTTGGATATCTAATCACCTTATCACCTAACTTATATCCCTTTTCAATAACATCAATAATTTTGCCCTGCATATCTTTACTTGGCGCAGGAATTTGAGTAACTGCTTCATGATTATCAGCGTTAAAGTCCTCACCTTTATTTACGGTTACTAAACTTAAGCCTTTAGATTTTAGAGAGTCAAATAATTTATTTTTAATTAATAATATTCCCTTTAAAATTTCATTTTCTTTATCCTTTTCAATTTCTACTGATGCCCTATCAAAATCATCCAGGACTGGCAAAAGTGAAATCATAACCTCTTCACTTGCTGTTGAAAATAATTCAATTCTCTCTTTCGCTGTTCTTCTTTTATAATTTTCAAACTCTGCAAATAGTCTCAAAAATTTATCTTTTTCATTTTTTACCTGTTCCTCTAAATTAATTTCTTCAACCTGATCTTTATCAGCTTGGGTTTCTTTAACTGCATCAACTTTCTTAACCGATTTTTTTTTCGCCATTTGATTTTATTTTAATTAACTAATACAAAATTACTGCCATATTAAGATTAATGCCAAAATGTCACTGTAAAATATTTTCAATAGCATCCCTTAGAATATTAAACTTAAATTTAAACCCCTTGTTCTCAATTTTTTTACTTGAGACTTTTTGACTTTCAAAGAGGATATTATGCATTTCACCAAAAATCATTTTAAAAAAAAATCTAGGCATTGGAATAAGAAATAAAACATATTTTTTGACCTCAGAAATTATTTTAGTAAACATATAATTAGATATAGGATTTGGTGCAACCCCGTTATATGTTCCTGAAAGTCTCTGGCTTGTAATGTATATAAATAGTCTAGAGATGTCATCAATATGTATCCAAGATTGCCACTGTTTTCCAGAACCAAAATAAATACCAAAACCAAATTTCATGGACTGCATAGTTTGTTTAAGAACACCTCCACTTTTGGATAAAACTAAGCCAATCCTTACGATTGAAACATTTTCAATAATTTGGTTAAATGAATTTGTTGCCGTTTCCCAGTCCCCGATAACACTGGAAAGAAAATGGTCACCAATTTTGTTTTCAGTTTCATCAAACTGTTTTTCATAAGAGCTAGGATAGGCGCTGATACCACTGGCGGATACCAAAGAATTTATTTTAATGTTATTTTCAATAATTTTTTCCTTCAAAAAATTTAAACTTTTTACCCTGCTATTTAAGATAAGTTCTTTGTTTTTTTTAGTCCATAATCTAAAAATAGAGGCACCGGATAAATTTATTATCGAGTCTACATCTTCAAAACATTTTATATTAATAATATTTTTTTCTGGATCCCAAAAGAATCCATTGCTTCCGGGAATACTATTTATTTTAGCTTTACTTGTGGTTAAAAAATTGACCTGAATATCTTTTTTCAAACAGTCTTTTACAATTTTAGACCCAATTAGACCGGTAGCTCCTGTAATTAATATTTTCATTTGTAATTAAAGTTGAAGTAAATATAATTTAATTGATTAATTTTGCATGAATTTTTATCTATTTTATCATGCATCAAAAAATCAAAATTACCAGAACCGAAAAAAGTAAAATACAAGATATAGATTTTAATAATTTCTCTTTTGGATCTGTATTCACTGATCACATGTTCGAATGTGATTATGTTGATGGTAAATGGATAAATCCTACCATAAAGCCCTATCAGCCAATTTCAATTGAGCCCTCGGCTAGTGTATTACATTATGGGCAAGCTATTTTTGAAGGAATGAAGGCTTACAAAGATAAAAACAATGATGTGTGGCTGTTCAGGCCGGATCAAAATTTTGAAAGAATTAACAAGTCTGCTGTTAGGATGGCAATTCCCGAGTTCCCAAAAGAATTATTCTTTGAGGCTTTAACAAAACTTGTTGATATGGACAGAGATTGGGTTAAATACGGAGAAGGTAAATCTTTGTATATAAGACCTTTTGTGATCGGTAACGAATACGCAATCCAAGCAGTTCCCTCTAAAAACTATAAGTTTATGATTATTTGTGCTCCAGCAACGCTATACTATACAAAAAAGCTAAAGGTTCTTGTCGCTGATAAATACAGCAGGGCAGCGTCTGGAGGAGTTGGCTATGCAAAGGCAGCCGGCAACTATGCTGGGCAATTTTACCCTACAAACTTGGCAAAAGAACAAGGATTTGATCAGGTTATATGGACAGATTCAAATGAACACAGTTATCTTGAAGAAGCAGGAACAATGAATGTTTTTTTTAGAATAAATGACACCCTAATAACAGCCCCAACAACAGATACAATTTTAGACGGTGTAACCCGAAAAAGTATAATACAGATAGCAAAGGACAATGGAATTGATGTTCAGGTTAAAAAACTGAAAGTTGAAGAATTAAAAAATGCAGCAAGAAATGGAAGTTTAAAAGAAATCTTTGGAGCAGGAACTGCTGCTGTTGTAAGTCAAATTAATGCTTTCCAGCATAAAGAAGAATTGTTTGAACTAGAAGATCAAAATGATTCTTACGCAGAAAAATTAAAATCAAATTTAGTTGGGATACAAACAAATCAGCTTACAGATCATCACAACTGGAGATCCAAAATTTAAGAATTCAATATCTCTTCAATATTAGGTTTAAAATAATTAGGACCTTTTAAAACCTTACCGTCTTCTCTGTAAATTGGATTGCCGTCCCCTCCTAACTTACTCATATTACTGTTTTGTATTTCACTAAATATTTCATCTATTTTATGTTGCATTCCATGCTCAATAATGGTTCCACAAAGTATGTACAACATATCTCCAAGCGCATCAGCTACTTCTACTATATCATTATTATTTGCTGCTTCCAAATATTCTTCATTTTCTTCCTTCATTAAATTGAAACGTAATTTATTTTTATCTAAACCTAAATTAGCTGTAGGTTCATTTAGATAATCAAGTTTAAATGCTTTATGAAATTCCTTAACGGCTAATATTTTATCTTTCATGATTTTAATTTATTCTAATATTTATTAGTTTCGCAAAAAAAAATGTTTTCACAAGGTCAACTAGTTTTTGCGGTATTATTCACAATATGTTTTTCTATTGTTCTTTTTTTAGCATATCAAAAAGATGCTAAACTTCACAGAAAATATTATAAAGGGAGTGCCTGGGTTCTCCTAGCTTTTATAGGTTTTATCAGTCTTATAGCCGCTATAAAATTTATCTTTGTTTAGAACTATTAATCTAAAAATCCAAATTCTTCACTGTACTCAAGCATTTGATATTCAAAGCTATCTATATATTTGACCTCTATATCTATTAACTCATTTTTGTCATTATAAATAGGAGATAACTCAGGATTAACAAAACCTGAATATGCAGCACCCTTAAATTTTTTATTTCTTTCAAGAATTTCTGCATGAAGTTCTTGATCTACCTTAACTCCGTATCCTTCAACTAATTTTTCAGCTGCATCATAATCACCTTCAGACTTAATCCTTTGGGCTTCCCTCAACAACTCTCCAAATAAATCTCTTAACTTATCATAATCAGTTATATTGAAATAAGTTTTTCCATCTCTAGAAACCTTTTCAATCACATTTTCAGAAAGACCTTTTTCATATACCCATTCGCTAACCCATTTTCTGTTTCTCATGTGAGCTTGCTCAACATCATCCCCAAGATTTAGTCTTATTAATTGAGTCATCATTCCGTTTCTAATGTATCCATCATATGATGCTTTACCAACAGCTTTCCAATCTTCAACTAATCCCAGTTCTTGAATTTTTGGAGAATAAACATAATAAAGCGCCAAAAGATCAGCTCTTCCTTCCTCCATTGTGGATCTATATGTTTTTAAAGTTTCACTAGGTGTCCCAACACCAGGCATTAATTGACCAGAAGCATGGCCAATAACTTCATGTAAAGCGGTATGCATATCACCAGATAATGCACCATACTTAAGTTCAAGTTCGAATTCCTCATCATCATTAACAAATTCTTTCAATCTTCCACTGCTACCAGCGTTATTGTATGCATTTTTAATATTTCCTAAAGAAACAGATTTACTACCAATAGATGCCCTGATCCAATTAGCATTAGGAAGGTTCACTCCAATTGGTGTGCTAGGAGATGCGTCGCCTGCTTCACCTGCAACAATTACAGATTTGTAGCTAACACCAACTACATTAGCTTTCTTATGTTCTTCCATTAACGTAGTGTTGTCCTCAAACCACTGGGCATTTTCGGATAAAACTGACATTTTTCTAGAAAGGTCAAAGTCATTTATTTGAACAATATTCTCAAAAGAACCCCTTAAGCCTAGCGGGTCATTATAAACCTCTATAAAACCATTGATATAATCTATATTTCCGTCTGTAGCTTTTGTCCAAGCAACACAATAGTCATCCCATGTTTTCAAATCTCCGGTTTTATAATATTCCGCTAATATTCTAAGCGCATCGCCCTGTGGCTTATTTTCAGCAACATCAGCAGCTTTATTAACCCACTTAATAATTTCTTTAATCGACTCCCCGTACAGACCAGATTCACTGTAAACAAGTTCTTTAACCTCACCATTTTCTTTTACAAGTTTTGAGTTTAGTCCAAATGAAAGGGGTTTAGTTGGGTCCGGTTGAGTTTTTAAGCTGTAATAAGTAGTGACATCGTTCAT
>TARA_B100001093_G_scaffold230402_1_pt1 | contig 10150 bp, 9 predicted proteins | sample TARA_B100001093 | Tara Oceans TARA_B100001093 (sample SAMEA2623116) | marine metagenome | biome: marine biome (ENVO:00000447); feature: surface water layer (ENVO:00002042); material: "saline water (ENVO:00002010), including plankton (ENVO:xxxxxxxx)" | depth 5 m
TTAATGATAAATATAGTACTTTATAAACCAGATATACCTCAAAATACTGCTGCTATTGTTAGATTATCAGCATGTTTAAATCTTAAAATACACATCATTGAGCCTTGTGGGTTTAACTTAAACGACTCAAGATTTAAAAGAGTTGTTATGGATTATATTAATCTTAGCGAAATAGTTCGATACTCCAATTTTGAAACTTTTGAGAATAAAAATTCAAAATCTAGGATAATTTTAATGACCACAAAGTCAAAAAAAATTTACCACCAATTTAAATTTAAAAAAAATGATTTTCTTCTTTTTGGAAGAGAAAGCGCTGGGGTCCCAAGCGAAATTCATAAAAAAATTAAAGATAGGCTAAAAGTACCCTTGAGTGAAAAAGCAAGATCGCTTAATGTTGCTATGACAGTAGCTATAGTGGCTTCTGAAGCTCTTAAGCAAAATAACTTTTTTAAATGAAAAAATTAATAGAAATAAAAAAAAAATTAGCAGACGATTGGTTTAAGTCTCTTCAAGAAAAAATGGTTAATCAATTTCAATTAATTGAAACTGAAATGAGTAAAAAAAATAAAAGAAAAACAAAATATTTTACTAAGCGACAGTGGAAAAAAAATAACAAAAAAGAAGGGGGTGGAACTTCATTTCTTTTAAACGGAGGAGAAGTTTTTGATAAAGTCGGCATTAATCAATCAACGGTATCTGGTCAATTTGAGAAAATTTTTAGATCTAAAATTTTAGGGGCAGAAAAAAATGGTAGATATTGGGCTTCTGGCATTTCGGTTGTTGCACATATGAAAAATCCAAAGATTCCTGCTTTGCATTTTAATACAAGATTTATCGTGACATCACAATCATGGTTTGGAGGTGGTATGGATGCAACACCCTCATTTATTGATAAAAAAGAAAAAAATTTTATTCATCAAAAATTAAAAGCAATATGTTTTTTAAATAATAAAAATTATAATAAGTATAAGAAATGGTGTGATGATTATTTTTATTTACCTCACAGAAAAGAAACAAGGGGTATGGGTGGAATATTTTTTGATTATGAAACAAAAGATTGGGAAAAAAATTTTAAATTTGTACAAGATCTAGGTGTTGAATTTATTAATATAACAAAACAAATAATTCTAAATAAAAATAAATTGAAATGGAGTGAAAAAGATAAAGATCAACAATTGTATAAAAGAGGAAGGTATGTTGAATTTAATCTTTTATATGATAGAGGTACAAAGTTTGGGTTAAATTCAGGTGGTAACACAGAATCAATTTTGATGTCTTTACCTCCTTTAGCGAAATGGAAATAAATGGATAAAGAACCAATAACAGTTTTAGGTTTAGAAAAACTAAAGTCAGAACTAGTGCAGCTGAAAAATATAAAGCGACCTGAAATTGTTGCGGCTATTGCTGAAGCAAGATCCCATGGGGATCTAAAAGAAAATGCTGAATACCATGCTGCCAAAGAGCAACAAGCTCAGATGGAGAGTCGCGTTATCGAGATAAATGATATTATAGCTAGAGCTAACGTAATTGACGTTACTAAAATTGAAAATAATGGAAATGTAATATTTGGCGCAACTGTTACTGTTCAAGATTTAGAGATTAAAGGAAAAAAAACTTATAAAATAGTTGGAAAAGATGAAGCTGACGTTTCAAAGAATTTAATCTATTTTAAGTCACCAATTGGTAAAGCTTTGATCGGTAAAAGCATAGAGGATATGGTAACAGTAGAAACACCATCAGGAGAAAAAAGTTTTGAAATTTTAGACGTTCAATATGCTTAATTTTTTACTTTATTTATAATATAAAGGGCTTCATTAGATTTTAAATTAAAGTCTTTATCAAGCCACTCTTTTTCCAGCTCTTTTAAAACAAAACCAATTTCTTTACCTTCAGTCAAGCCCTGCTCTTTTAAATAATGGCCATTAAACGGAAAACCTGGAATTTCTATTTTATCAATTTCATTAAGTAAATTGTTTAATAACTTTGATGTAAATTTTAACTCCGCACAATAGATAAATTTTACAAACGTTTTGATGTTTTCTTTTCCGTAATTATAAATATTTTTTTTAAGATCTTTTTTAAAAAAATTTTTTTCCTCTTTATATTTAATATAGTTACCTGCAATAAAAATTAAATTTTTTTTTAAGTTATTTGAAACTTTATATTTATGACAAAAATATTCATAGTTATCTTTGTCATCAACTAAAAGTATAGAAAAAATTAGTTCAAGATTTTGAAAAAAAATATATTTCTTGAGTCTTTCTAGGTATTTAAGCTCTGGAAAAATTAATAAAAAAATATTCTTAATATCTTCATTTTCTAAAATAACTTTGATATTTTTTAATTTAAACATTTTATAAAGCTCACTAAGAACGCGCTCTTTAGAAAGGTTTTTAATTCCATTTAAATTAAGTTTAATTGAATTAATTATTATGGGATCGGAATGTTTAATATTATATTGTACACAAAATCTTAAATATCGAACAATTCTTAAATAATCTTCTTCAATTCTTTTGGAAGGATCTCCTATAAAGTTAATTTTTTTATTTTTTAAATCTTCTAGGCCATGTTGAGGATCATAAATTTTACCTTTAACATCCATGTAAATTGCATTAATAGTAAAATCTCTCCTTTCTGAATCTTGCTTCCAATTATCTGAAAATGATATTTCTGCATGTCTACCATCTGTTTTAACATCTTGTCTTAAGGTTGTTATTTCAAATTTATTAGAATTGACAATAACTGTAATGGATCCATGCTCAATACCAGTATCGATAATTTTAAAATTAGAGTCTTTGAATTTTTCTTTGATTTCTTCTGGAGTATAAATAGTTGCTATATCGATATCATCAATATCTTCATTGTTTAAAAATTTTCGAACACAACCCCCAACAAACATAGCTACTTGTTTGTCTTTTGGTTTATTTTTTTCAAGTATGTTAAATAAATTTTTAATGTCTTTAGTTTTATAGAAAGGAAAAAATAATTTTTTTATTTTTTGATAAAAAGTTATATTTTTTGATAATTTATCCATTTTATTGGCTGGGGCACTAGGATTCGAACCTAGGATGACGGTATCAAAAACCGCTGCCTTACCGCTTGGCTATGCCCCATTGTTATCGGTTTGATATATCATAAAAACTAAAAATTAAATAGATTTTGCAATTATACAGTGGCAATTAGGAAGTTTTTTCTTAATTGACCTCAAGCTTAAATTTGCTGAATTTTTATCAAGAAATACTCCAAAACAAACTGAGCCAGAACCAGTCATACGCGAAAAAAGACAGTTTTTTTGCATTTTCATTAAATCTAAAATTTTTTTTATTTTAGGATGTTTTTTTTCTACTATAATTTGTAAGTCGTTTGTTTCGTTTTGCAGATATTGTAAATATTTATTTTTGTGTTGAAAATTCAATATATCATTTTTGATCGGTAAGTTAAACTTCTTAACTTTTGCGTATATATCTTTAGTAGAACAATTTATATTTGGATAAACTAAAACAAAGAAAAAGTTATACTGCTTCTTAAATTCTAATATTCTTTTAAGATTTTCTTGAAATGAATGTTTGTGAAAAAATAATCTAAAATCTGAACCTATTTTTTTTTCAAATATTTTTAATAACTTTTCATCAATCTTGTTTTTTAAAAAATATTTAGTAAAAAATACTGCGTTACTAGTCCCTCCTCCAAGACCACTAAATACAGGTATTTTTTTATCTACAACAATTTTAAATCTATTTTCTTTGCTTATACAATTATACATTCTTAAAATATTCAAAGATTTAATTATTGAATTGTTTTTGATGTTTATATTTTTTTTAAATTTGCCAATAAATTTTATTTCATCTTGTTTTTTATTTGTTTTTTTTATATTTATTCGATCGTGTAAATCTAATAACATTACACTTGATTGTATATTATGCAGTCCATTGCTATTTTTTTTTAAAACTCTTAGAAACAAGTTTATTTTAGAATAAGATTTTATCATTATTTATTCTAGCTTTTAAGACCAAATAATAATTTATATTGAATTTGTTTTTTTAATTTTTCTTCTGTTTTTTCTAATTTTAAAACATAGTTCCAATAATATCTTGCTTGAAGAGAATTATTGTTCATCCATAATACATCAGCAAAATGATCATTGATTACCGGATCTGAAGCCATTAAGCTCACGGCTGCTTGCATATATTTTTTAGCTTCTTCATATCTTTTTAATTTAAATAAAGCCCATCCTAAAGAGTCTGTAATATATCCATCCTTTGGTCTAAGTTGATTGGCTTTTTTTAACATATTTAACGCCTTCTCAATATTAATGCCTTTTTCAATCCACGAGTACGCTAGATAGTTAATTACGTAGGCATCATTAGGAGAAACACTTAATGAATTTAGCAAATCTACTTCAGCTTTTTTCCATTGGTTTGTCCGCTCATAAGCTACTCCCCTACCGTCTAATACTTTCGCATATAGATTATGTTTTTTATCTATTAATTCAATTAAATTAGAATAATAGTTAATTGAATCTTGAAACTGTTCGTTGTTTTTTAAAAATCTAGCAATATCAAAAATTTCATAAACTGTAGGATTTTTAATTTTTACAAAAGCTTCCTTTAGATACTTAATTGCATCATCTTTTTTTTCTTGTTTTTTTAAAATACCTACTATTTGTTTTGATGCATACCAATTATAATCTGAACCTATTCTTTTAATTTTTTTATATATTTTTTTTGCTTCTGTGTACTGTTTTAATACTTCAAAATTTTCAGCGTAGAGGGTCTCAAATGATAAAAAATTTGGGTTTAAATATTTTGCAAGATTTAAATAAAAATTAGAAGCAATGTAATTTGTTTGGGAAGAGAGTCCGTTCGCAACGATATAGAGTATCTCAGCAATTATATGATTTGTTTTTTTACAATCAAATTGATTATTGTTTTTTTCTTTTTGCTTTAAATCTTTGTATAGTTGATTTAAAATTAAATTTGTGGGGTATAAATCCAGCGCGTCATGCAGAATATCTTTAGCTTTTTTTTCTTTGCCTTTTAATATTAAATAATTTGCATGAAAAAAATAATATCTTGAATAATTTACCTTAGGGTCTGTGGTTAATTTTTTGTACATTCCATCTGTTTGTTCGGAGTCAAATTGACAATAAGCAAATAATTCTTGAATATTTTTTATTTTCTCAAATCTGACTGGTAAAGATTTTAGGTTGGAAAGTGCTGAGCTTAAGTCATTATAGTTTGACCAACTATTTAATGAGGCGGAAAGTAGGTCTTGAATAGTACCAGGCTGACTTTGATTTTTTAATTTTTTAAAATAAATTTTAGCTTTAGTAATATTTTCATTCTTTAAGTAGTATATGCCACTTACTAAATTACTTTCAAAATTATCAAGTTGTTTTCTTTCTAACTCTCTTGAATAATTATCAGCATCTTTAAATTTATTAAGTGTTACTAGAGAATATAGATAATACTGTGAATAAGAATAATGATTCTCCTCAAGATTGTTTAAATTTTTTAAGTATTTATAAGCAGTCTGGTACTGATTGTCATTAATCGCGGTTACTCCTGAAAAATAATTAGATAAGTCTTTTGAATTAGAAAATTTATCTATATTCTTGGCTGAAAGAAAACTAAATATATTTAAAAATATTAAAAAAAATATTACTAATTTAGATTGAGTTTTTAGGTTTTTCATAATTGTTAAAATGATAAAAAAAATTAATACCAGATTTATAAAGTTAATTAAATATTATAGTCTAATTAATCATAATCTAATATATGAGAATGATGCAATTAATAGATACAAAATTAATAATAATCTAGCTATCAAAAGTTCTAAAAGTAAAGAACTGCAAGAACTCAAGCAAACTATTGCTAATATAAAAAATTGTGATTTAAAAAAAAATTCTACAAATATTGTTTTCTCTGATGGAAATCCCAATTCAAAAATTATGATTATTGGCGAGGGTCCAGGTGCTAATGAAGATTTAGAGGCAGTACCATTTATAGGTAAAACTGGTGAACTTTTAGATAAAATGCTCCTATCAATTAATTTGGATAGAGACAATGTTTATATAACTAATGTGGTCAACTACAGGCCTCCAGAGAATAGAAGCCCGACAGAGGAGGAAATGGCTAGATACCTACCCTACTTAATTAAACATATCGAAATCATTGATCCAAAAATATTAATTTTATTGGGGAGTTCAGCTTTAAATGCTGTGATCGGTGATGGACAAAAAATTTCTGAGATTAGAGGTAAATGGGTTAACAAAAAAATAGGAAGATGTAACACTTCTGTAATTACATCTTTTCATCCAGCTTTTTTAATGAGACAACCTGATCAAAAAGTTATGGCTTGGGCAGACTTAAAATCGATTAGAAAAAAAGTTTCAGATTTAAAGATAAAAATTGAAAAATAACATTATTACAGCTGGAGTTGATGAGGTTGGTAGAGGTTGTTTAGCGGGTCCCGTAGTATCGGCTGCAGTTATACTTAATGAAAAAATTGATTTAAGATTAATTAAAGATTCAAAAAAAATTAATTTTAAAAACAGAATAAAAATTGCTGATTATATTATGTTAAATTCTTACTATTCAATTGGGGTAGCGTCTGTTGAAGAAATTTTTAATATTAATATTCTGCAAGCAGCTCTGCTCTCGATGAAAAGAGCTGTTGATAAATTATCTAAAAAACCAGAGCTAATTTTAATTGACGGCCCTTTTGCTCCAAAAGGTCTTAAAAACTATAAAACTATTATTAAAGGAGACGAAAAAATTAAGTGTATTAGTGCTGCATCAATCGTCGCCAAAACTTACAGAGATTTATTAATGATTAAATTGTCTAAAAAATTTACTAATTATTCGTGGGAAAGAAACTTTGGCTATGGAACTAAAATGCATCTAGAAGGTTTAAAAAAATTTGGTATTACTTCGCATCATCGGAAAGGTTTTAGACCAATACACAAGATGTTGTTAAAATAAATATTAAGAACACAATTAACGGACGATTTCACGTAAAACTGTTTGACCAAAGATTCAATTTCGAGTTGAATCTAAAAAATGTCAAATTTCTTAAACAAAATTATAAACGGTAACTCTCTAGAGATATTAAAAAAAATTCCTGACAAAACTTTTGATTTAGTTTTTGCAGATCCGCCTTACAACATGCAGATAGGGGAAGCGCTGAGAAGGCCGAATGATAGTAAAGTTAATGGGGTTGATGATAAATGGGACCAATTTCAAAGCTTTAAACATTATGATGATTTTTGCAAATCCTGGTTAATAGAGTGTAAAAGAATATTAAAAGATAATGGAAGCATTTGGGTTATTGGATCTTATCACAATATTTTTCGATTAGGTTACCATATTCAGAATTTAAACTTTTGGATTTTAAATGATGTTATATGGAGAAAAAATAATCCTATGCCAAATTTTAAAGGTACAAGATTTACTAATGCCCATGAAACATTAATATGGGCTTCAAAAGGTAAGAAATCCAAATACAAGTTTAATTACCAATCTCTTAAATGTTTTAATGATGACCTTCAGATGAGATCTGATTGGATGCTACCAATTTGCAGTGGTAAAGAAAGGCTTAAAAAAAATGGTCAGAAAGTTCACTCTACACAAAAGCCCGAGGCTCTTTTGTATAGAATAATTTTATCAACTACAAACAAAGGGGACTCTGTATTTGATCCTTTCCTAGGTACGGGTACAACAGCTGTAGTAGCTAAAAAGCTTGGTCGAAAGTATTCTGGCATTGAAAAAGATAAGAAATACTTCTCAGCTGCAAGAAAAAGAATAGAGGAAGTAAAAGAAATTGAAGATAATTATTTAGACACTATACAAAATAATAAATCTAAACCAAGAATTCCATTTGGTTCTTTAATTGAGATGGGTGTTTTAGAGCCTGGTATGACATTGTTTGATCATAAAAGAAAATATAATGCTAAAATAATGGCCGATGGAAGCATCAAGTATAAAGATAATGAGGGGTCAATTCATAAAGTTGCAGCCAAAATACTGGGTGCAGAAAGTTGCAATGGTTGGACATACTGGCACTACAATATTGAAGGATCCATGTTACCAATTGACAATTTAAGACAGAAATTATTTTCTAAAAACTCTTCCTAAAAAAGTATCTATAAATTTTTTATTATAGATTAATTTCCTTAAAATAAAGTTTCTTATTGCAGTAAAAAATGGTTTGGATAAATGAAAGGCAAAAAAATTAAACTTAGATCTTTTACTTATTATTTCTATTCTTTCTAATCTATTTGCGAAATAAATGTCCTGTTTATCATGACTGTTTTTCTTTTCTAGTATTCTAAATAATTCATCTGCACTTTCAATTGACTGCGAAGCACCTTGTGCCATAGTTGGTAAAAATGTGTAGAGTGCATCTCCTAAAAAGAAAGCGTTTTTATATTTAGAAATGGCTGGCTTATTAGAACTATAAATAGGCCAAAAAGATATATCTTTATCAAATGAAATATTAAGATTATTTTGTTGTAAAATATTATTAAGAAGTTTTTTGTTTTTATTATCGGCTGCATTGGCTTTATTTCTTAATATTGCAACAAAGTTATACTCATCATCATTTACTGGATAAAAAACTAAATGTGCGTTTGAACACATTATTAAAGAAATATTTTCTTTTTTAAGTGACTTGAAAATATCTTTACCAATTGTAGTTCTCGCTGCAAATGCTCCCTGAAAAATTATCTTGGTTTTTTTTTCTTCTATGATTGTTTTTGTAGCTGAAAAAACTCCATCAGAGACTACAAGATAGTCAGCTTCATCTGTATCTCCGTCTGTAAACTTTATCTGTATTTTATTTTCTTTATGTGTAACTTTCTCGATTGTTTTATTAAATCTAAGTGCATTAGAAAATAATTTATCTTTTAGAAACTTAATTAGAGAAGATCTTTTAAGAGTAGTATATTTCTCTGTTGTTGTATTAAATTGAGTTAAATCTAAATCACATACTTTGTCTTGTGTAGAATAAAATTCTATAGTTTTTGGATTAAAAAAATCAAATTTGTTTAATTTATTAAATCCGATCTTATTTAGAATAGAAACGCTATTAGGTGCAAGCTGAATGCCAAAACCTTCATCTAGATTTAGTCTTTCAGCTTTTTCATATATAATAAATTCATAATCTAATTTTTTTTGTAAAAAATTTCCTAAAGTTAATCCGGCTATGCCAGCACCTATAATTATAATTTTTTTTTTCATTAGTTGAAATTAGAGAACTGCTTGAATATTTTTTTTGTAAAAGAGGGAATAAATTCACTATTAGTTTTAAAAGAAAACCACTGAGACTGGATCGGAAGCTTAGATGAATATTTGTAGTATAAACTAATATTTAATTTTTTATTGGAAATAGAATTTTTAAAATTAGAATGAAAATTCCAATTTCTTATTTTATTTTTATTTTTTGTTTCTTTGATAGGTGGTAAATAAAAATTATTTAAAAACCCCAAATTATGATTTTTTGTTAAAGCAATTTTTTTTTGTGTTTTATCGATACAGCAGAATATGTCGTAACTTTTTTCCAAAGACTGATTCTTTTTAATTTTTTTTAATTTCTTATCAGACTTAAAGTACATGCAAGTATTTTTGACATTACATTTAAAACATTCTGGATCTTTTGGTTTGCATATTAATGCGCCAAACTCCATTAAAGCCTCCACAAAATCTGAGTGTCTTTTTACTTTAAATAAAGTTTTTTTATTAATTTCTATAATTTTAACTAAGTCTATTAATTCTTCATTCTTGTTAAGTAATCTTGAAAATACTCTCTTTACATTTCCATCGACAGCAATTGTTGGCTGATCATAAATAAAAGCTAGTAAAGCATTAGCGGTATAGTCACCTATACCTGGCAATTTTTTCATATCTAATATTTTATTTGGTAACTTAGAATTATGTTCTTTAACTAATATTTTAGCTGTTGATAAAAGATTTCTTGCCCTTCTATAGTAGCCGAGGCCTTCCCATAGTTTTAAAACTTTTTTTTCATTCGACTTTGACAATGATTTTAAGGATGGGAAGTGGCGTAAAAAATTTTTAAAATAAGGAAGAACTGTTTTTACTTGTGTTTGTTGCAACATAAACTCACTTAAAAGTCTGTAATAAAGCTTTTT
>TARA_B100001093_G_scaffold22981_1_pt1 | contig 10148 bp, 8 predicted proteins | sample TARA_B100001093 | Tara Oceans TARA_B100001093 (sample SAMEA2623116) | marine metagenome | biome: marine biome (ENVO:00000447); feature: surface water layer (ENVO:00002042); material: "saline water (ENVO:00002010), including plankton (ENVO:xxxxxxxx)" | depth 5 m
ACTACTGTACTTGAATCTACACCTCCAGATAAAAAAGCACCTAGTGGGACATCTGACTGCATTTGAGAAGAGACTGCATCTGACAAAACACTCTCAAGTTGATTAACTGCATCTTTAGAAGTGCCAGAAAATTTATTCATAGCTCCCTTTTTATATGCTTCCTCAAATGACCAAAAACTATATTTCTGAATTTGCTTTGATTTTGAATGAATTTTTATGATTTGACCTGGCTCTAACTTATATATGTTCTCATATATTGAAAAAGGGGCAGGTATTGAATTGAATCTTAAAAACATAGCTAAGGAGTTTCTGTCAATTTCGTTATTAAATGTCGGAAATTGTTTGATTGACTTCAATTCAGATGCAAAAACAAACTGTTCATTAACCCAACCAAAATAAAGTGGCTTTTCTCCAATTCTGTCACAAGAAAGATATAAATTTTTAGATCTTTTGTCCCATAATGCGATTGCAAACATTCCTTTAACTTTTGCAAGAGTATTTTCTATTCCCCATTCTTCAATTGATGCCAAAAGCGTTTCTGTATCAGAATGACCAAGCCAATTTCTATTCGAAATTGATTCAAGTTCTGAGCGAAGATGTTTATGATTATAAATTTCACCATTAAATATCAATACATAATTACCTGAAACAGAGTGCATTGGTTGATGGCCAGCAGCGCTTAAGTCAAGTATTGATAGTCTAGTGTGTGCAAGACCGATTCCTTTATGGTCTGTCCATATACCATTGCTATCAGGCCCGCGATGATTAATGGCTTGTGCCATCTTAGTCAAACAATCAGATGGATTTTTTATTTCACCTATATATCCTGCAATACCACACATTTTAATTATTTACCTCGAATAAATTTTAAAAAATAAATATTTTTTTGTAATTTTTCATTAGTGGAAACTTCGCTTCTAAATTTTGCAAATTTGACTCCAAATCTTAATCTTTAGTGCCTTTATTTAAAATTAATTTACCATGTTTCAAATATAATTCATAAGCCATGCCAACTATCACAATAACAATAAAGGGGAATTTGTATCGAACTGCAGTACCAAAATTAAAAACAACTAATCCGTAAATACTTAATGCAACAATCAAGTATACAAACCATTTTAAAGCAATCTGATTGTCAAACCTTGATGTTCTAATAAACATATAGCCCAAGAAAATAAATATGAAAATGTTTTCAAAACTCTGAACAAATTGTAAGAGGCTATCGGCTTCCCACGGTAGTGGTTTCATTAAAAAATATGGAGCTGACTGAAGAGCAATAATTATAAAGTCTTCTATGGTCTCCATGTGAACATAAGAACCACTGTAACCTCCATCCTCAATGAACATATTAAACCTACTGTAATCAAGTATCTCTATAATTGTTATCAAAAATGGAGCTATTGCTGCTATTACGATTAATAAAAATAAATGTCTATATCTATATATTATCGAATCACGAGAAAAATAAAGATGAGCAAGAAAAAAAACAATTATTAAGAAAAAGTTTTGAAACTTAATAAATAATAATGGCAATGAAATTATTATTGCTAATAATTTTTTGTTCTCTATAAACGAAATTACCGATATGACCATAAATAGCATTACCAAAGTATCTCTGAGAGATAATGAGCTATACAGCAACAAACTCGGATAAAAAATTAGAAATAAAAGCGGCCATCCTCGTAAATTTTTAGATGCATACAGCCATACTGTCAAAAGTGTAGCTATTAATCGATTAAAAAACCCAAGACTTTGAATTGTTTCGACATATGGTAAGGGTATAAAAGATAACATCCAACCAGATACTTCTACAGGAACGCTTTCCGCTAAATTATTATGACCAAAAGATCGGATATTTTGAACAAAATAGTAATATTGCCATTGATCAGGCATATAACCAGGTGCAAAAAGAACATAATTTAAAAAGAATGGAGTAAAAGCAAGTACTCCTAAGAAAAAAGAAAGCCACATAGGAATGTATCCAAATCTAAAAGCAACAAATATAACTATTAATATGGTTAATAAATTTGCAACATCGTATAAAAACATTTGCTAATTACTACTCCATAGCTCTTTATATTTTCGTGTCATTTTTTTAAGACTAAAATTTTTATTAATTCTTTCATGACAATCGTCTTTTCTTTTAAGCCAAGAAATAGTTCTTGACCTAAACTCATCTTCAGCGTCGATAACGGCATCAACAATTAATTTTGGATTTTTAGGTGGTACTATCCATCCTGTATTTTTTACAATTAATGAAGCATCTCCAACATCCGTTGTAATACAAGGTGTCCCACATGCCATCGCTTCATTAAGAACATTTGGGAAAGCTTCTGATATTGATGAAAGTATAAATAAATCTATGCCATTCATAACAGCAGGAATATCATTTCTCAAACCAAGCAAATGAATACGGTCACTCAATTCCTTTTCTTCAATCTTAGTCACAAGATCGTTATTATTATTATCAAGATTCTTCCCTACAAGCACAGCATTAAATTTAAAATTTTGTTTATTTAAAATATCAAGCGCTTCTATAAGCGTATTTTGATCTTTAAGGGGATCATAACTGCCAACATGACCGATCACAAAAGTATCATCTGAGATTTTAAGCTCATTGCGAAAATTATTACCTAAGTTGGTATTTCTATAAAATCTTTTAATATCATATCCATTTTGAATAACAGCACCTTTTGACTTTTTAAATCCAATAGACTCTTGAACAGATCTTGATTTTTCAGCACAGTAAATAATTTTTTTTGGAATAAAATGCGATAAAAATACATTAATTTTTAAAATTAAAATTGTGGACCATTTTACCTTTCCGTGAATAAGTTCGGTGTGGTGAACACCCCAAAAAATATTTTTAATTCCAATAAATCTTGCTGTCAACCCCCCGATTAAGTCAGCATGAATCATCCAAGTTTGCACTATATCTGGATTTATTTTTTTGATAAGTCTATAAAGTTTTAGTACTCCTGAAAATTTTATCTTGCCGTCTGGGAAATTTAAAGAAAATAAAGGTATATTTAATTTTATAAATGACGCTTCAAGATCTGGGGTATCAGATAAAGAAATTATTGTATGGTTAAATTCCTTATCATATTGACATAAATTACATAAAAGTGTTTCTGCACCCCCTTTTTTTAATCCTGTAATAATATGTAAAACTTGCATCTATTTGATCCGTTTAATAACTAAGTTTAACTGATAAGGATATCAAAACCTTTTTAAAATCTGATTTAAAAAGAACAATATGAATTCTTTAAAATTTTTAGGTTTTATTATATCAAATGCCTCATTTATATAAGGTGCTACATCGCTCCAACCGGATCTTCTAGCTAAAAGCTTTTTTACTAATGTAAGTCTATTATCTTTTCTTCTTTGTTCAATTTCATTAATCGGTAATAATTTTTTATCAAAAGCATTATCAAGAAAGTCTTCAACTCCATTAAAAGTGACATAGGGATCAGACTTACTCCAAGAATTTTCACGAATATGTTGGATAAACCCAACTCTATTAATTCCACGAAACATTTTAGTTTTTGCTATACGAAGAATTAAATCAAAATCTTCATTAAATTTAAGAAATTCATTGTATCCGTTAACTTTCAAAAGAATATCTTTTCTAAATAGATAGTTTGTTATTTGTCCTGGAATCCCATTTTTTCGGCCAACTAAACAAACGTCTAGCTTGCCATCAATTTCAGGGACTTCTAATGTGATGTTTGAATTATTTTCAATACATTCAACCCTGCTACAAAAAATAGAAGCATAACCTTTCCCAATTGAATCCAAAATTTCTTCACGCCACTCTAAAGAGTTTGACAATAACTCGTCATCAGAATCAATAAAAAGAATAAATTCTCCTCTAGCTAATGAGATTCCTAAGTTTCTTGCACTTGAAGGACCTCCATTTTTTTTCTTCTTAAAAGTTATTGGGATATCGGTTTGAGAAATGAAATTATTAGTGATTAGTTTTGCTTCATTCTTTTCAGAACCATCATCAATGACTATGATCTCTAAGGGTTTTAAAGATTGATTCATTACAGAAGGTATGGATCTTTTTAAATACTCAGCATCATTATACGTAGTAATTATTACACTTGTTTTACTAATTTTATTAAGCCCCCATTTTATATTTTATTTACTATCGCAATTGATTGCGTCAATTAAGAAATCCTTAAATGCGATTTCATCAAAATCTTGATAAAGCTCAGAAGACCAATCCTGTACGCTTCTACAATATCTATCATAAGTATCTTTGCTTTCAAGCTCTATCAAGATTTTTTTTAAATCTGGATAATTCTTTACAACTAAATTCTCAAGTGGATATTTATACTGATTTAAGAATATTTCATTTGGAGATTGAGGATTATGCATATCAATAAAAATTGTTGGTATGCTTTTCATAGCAGCATCAAGCGATGAGGTGGAGTTAAATGTGATATGAATATCAACATCACTCAATAAATCTGTAATTGGTGTTTTATTATCAAAAGATACAAAATCATTTTCAATCTTAAGTTCAGGACATTGAGTTACAGAATATCTTGGATGATGTCTAAATATGATTTCATAATTATGTAATCTTAAAAATTGATCATTATCTTCAATAAGTTTTTTAACTATTTGAACATACTGTTCATTAAATTGTTTTTCATGAAAATCAGCAGTGATTTGTAAAGTGAATAATATTTTTTTGTTACGTTTAGGAGCCTTGATATTTGTATCTATATGTTTTTTTAAACCAACATTGAAAATGTTTTTTTCAGAGTAAAATTTGGTATTGTCATTCTCGATCAATAAACTCTTAAATCTATCTCCATATACCAAAGTAGTAATTTTATTTGCAAATTTTACTTTTGGAGGCTTCCCATCTTTAATATATCCAGCATGGCCATCAAATATAATGCCATGTTGGTAATCAATAATGCATGAATTCGGGTTAATGCTTCTCCATAATGTAACATTATTCCATAAAAGTGTTATGTAAACTTTTGAATAAAAATTTTTAAAAAATAATATCCTTAAAATATTAGAAATTTTTAAATCTCTTTCATATTCTTCATTAATAGATGATGGATTTTTATATATTAAGTTATAAACTTTTCTAAATATAATTTGAGTAAGCGATATAAAGTCAAAGGGAATTGATCTCTTTTGTCTTATAAAATTTTTATATTCTCCTTTAAGATCTGTATCTTCAATTATAGTAAAACTTAAGTTATTATTATTACAACATTCGATCATAGGCTTGAGTAATATATTTTCTCCTGCCTCTCCTCTATTGAAAAATACTGAACTCACAAACACTACGTCATACTTTTTTGATATAAAAATAAGTTTAATGAAATAACCTGCTGAAACGAGAATGCTTTTCAAATCATTAATCATTATTTTTAACTAAAAATAGCAACTAACAGAACCTTAATTTTGATTAAGCATGCGCTGCCATATCTTTAAAATGTTTATTACTTTCAACTAATTCTTGATATGTACCTTGATCTGCCACCTTCCCTTTATCTATAAAAAATATTTTGTCACATTTTTTTACAGTTTTAAGGCGGTGAGCAATCAAAATTATGGATTTTTTACCACTAAAATTATGAATGGCTTCCATAATCATTTTCTCAGTAATTCCATCCAGCGAGCTTGTTGCCTCATCAAATACAAGCACCTCTGCATTATGATATAAGGCTCTTGCAATTCCAATTCTTTGACGCTGACCTCCTGAAAGTTGAACTCCTCGTTCGCCAACTTTTGTATGAATACCTTGATCAAGTGTTGCAATAAAATCACTTAGATGGGCTAGCTTTAAAACTTTTTGGACTTGACTAAAATCGATTTGTTTCTCGGGTATGCCAAATGCGACATTTTCAGCAATAGTTCCTTCTGATAAAAAAATACTTTGTGCAACAAAACCGATTGTATTTTGCCATGATCGTCTATTTTGAGTATTTATTATTTGATCATCGATCTTTAGGTGTCCATTGTCAGGCTTAATTAAACACAACAAAATATCTATTAGCGTTGATTTTCCAGAGCCAGATGGGCCAACAATTCCAATCACACTATTTGAAGGTATTAGCATATCTAATTTATTCAGTGCAGGCTCTTCTTTATTAGGATAAGTGAAAGTTATATTCTCAAGTGAAATACTGTGTTTAGGATAAAGATAATTTTGTTCAAACTTTTGAGATTTTAATTCTTTATGTAATGAGTCATGAAGATCTTGTTGTATAGATTCAAATGCAGGAATATTGGCTTTTATTATTGCAATGCTTGAATAAATTTGTTGGAAAGCTGGAAGTAATTTAATTATTCCAATTGCATAAACAGAAAGTATTGGAAGAATCATACCAAGATTTCCATTATGAGAAGCGATTAAATATAGTATCAATACTATCATTGATCCAAAAGCAAGTAGCTCTACAAAATATCGAGGTGCTTGAGCTAATGCAGCATTTGTTCCTTGGCTATAAGCAAGTGTTTTGCCTGATCTGTTAAAACGATTAATAAAATCATTGTCTCTACCCATTAATAATAGATCTTTAATGCCTCCAAAACCTTCATTCATTAAGCGAAATCGTTCTTCATTAACTTCCGATATTGCAATACCATTTTTATTTAATTGATTTCTAACTCCTCTAAAGAGAAAAAAATATGAAATTGCAAAAATAGATAGCCCAATAAGTGCTACCTTTGGATCGTATAGAAAAATACTTATGCTCATCAATAACGAAAGGGTAACTTTTGAATTCATTAGCATTAGTGGTACTAAAACGGCTCCCGTAACTCGCATAGTCTCAGTAGCAATTTTTTTTGTAAGCTGTGCGCTGCTTCCAGATGCATGGAACAACCAGTCCTGATTCAGATAGTATGTGTAAAGTCTATCAGCAATTTCTGTTCCAATTTTATTAGCAAACATTGATAATCCCCATGTTGTAAAGATAGAAATTATCATTGATACAAACAATAACCCCAATACACAAAGACCAATCAAAAATATAAATTGTGATTCTGATGTGATGCCACTTAGCCTATATATTTCAGCAATAAATGTATTTTGTTCTATCTGATTCATATCACCAACTAAAGCCATGAAAGGAATAATTGATGCAACACCAAGAATCTCAAAAACAGACATTACAATTACTAGAAATTGAAGCACATAGAAACGCTTGCGTTGATTTGGAGATAGGAGGTTAAAAAGATTTTTTAAAAGCTTAAACATATGTAAAGTTCATTTATCTTATAAATATTTATGCTTTTTTTAGTTTAAGATTTATAAGTTGCTCAAATAAGATAGTCATCACTCATGCCAAATTTTTTTTATGCTAAAAAATTCACGAACAACAACAATTAAAATTCCTAATAAACCTCCAAGCACTGCGCCTAAGGTAGAAATTGATTTACGATTCGGTTCAATTTTCTCTTCCATAACCTTTGGGGGATCTAGATATGAAAAAACATAAAAATCATTAGCTTCTATTAAAGTTAATTGTTGCATTTTGTTTTGAAGCAACTGTGCAATAACTTGTTTGATTTCAGTGTAACTTGTTTGGGCCATTTGAGTATTTAAGAAATCCATTGCAGCTTGTGCTTCTCGTTTATCATTTGATCTAAAAAAATCGTTTAGTTGGTTGACTATTAAATTTGTCCATTCTTGAGCGATATATGGTGATTGATGTCTAATAGAAATAGTAATAAACCCTGTTTCATAGTCTTGTGTAAATGCTAAAATTCTTTTGAAATCTTTGTAACTTTTTTGGGAACTTGGAAGTTTACTCCAAGCTTTGGTTTCATGATTATATATATTTTTATCGTAAATTATTTTGTTGTTTTTAGAATCCCAGGATTTCAATGCCATTAAATCTGGTAAAAAAATATTGGGTAAAATGTTATCCTCATAGAAGCTCAATGTTCTTAACTTTTTTAAAGCTTTTGTTGAGTTACCTGCGGGCTGAGTTTGCAAATTTAATCCAGCAAGACTTGCTAAACCTCCCATATTGTTCATAGCTCCACTAGGAGCTGCCTCAGATACAACTGGACTTAAAAGTGCTTCAGATTTGTATACATTTGGCAAACTGATACTGTAAAGCACTGCTATTATTGATGATGATATGGTTAACGCAATAATGACCCATTTTCCACTCCATATAACATCAAGAAGCTTCTTTAGATCTATTTCATCTTCATTAGTAGGTGTTTTAATATTATTTTCCATACCACTAATTATACAGTTTTATTTTTGATCTTGTTATGAATCCTTTAAGTCATAGAACTTTCTGGCTTGTTCTAAGTCATAATGATCGTCAATGTCAAAAGATGATTCTTTTGAGAATACTACAGGAACCGAATTTGGAGACATAAATGATTTGTTAGATTTTAAAAAATCAATGCTACACATATAGAATGAACCATTAATTGAATAAACTTTCTGTAAAAACTGTCTTCCCTCCATTTTTGTTGAAGGCTTTAGAACATAGTCATAAGAATTTTCTTTTATAGTGATACATCTACTTGGATGATAGGTAATTTCATTAACTGAAAAAATTGATTCAGTATTTCTATTTTTAAAAATATCGATTGCATTTGATATTTCGTTAATATTTCTGAATGGTGTTGTGGGCTGAAATAAAGCTAAATGTGTAAACTTCTCTTTTTTGTAATGTTCTAATATGTTTAGTGAAACATCACTTACATTTGCTGCATCTGTTGAAAGATCTTTTGGTCTTACAAATGGAACTTCTATTTTTTTATACTTAGAGCATATTTCTATTATTTTTTTTGAATCTGTAGAAAGTGCTAACTTATGAATTACTTTTAGATTTGATACAAACTTGAAGGTGTGTTCTACGAGAGGAATTCCTCCCACGTCTATAATATTTTTATTTTTTATACCTTTAGACCCTGCTCTTGCCGGTATTAAGCCTAAAATTTTCAATCTATGAACTCTATATAATTAATTACATCAACAATATTTAAATTAAAATCAAGGATAGGGATAATTAATATTCCTTTTTTAAAAATTGAAATAATTTTTTCTTTATTATCTTTATTAGATTCATCTAAATATATAAAGTTAGTATTATGAATATCACTTGCTCTTGAATGCAAATCATATCCTTTTAAAAAGGAGTGGATGATATCACCCTCTGATATAACACCAATAACTTTTTGAGTTTCTTTAAGTGTTACAAATACATGCCTGGATTTGTTATTTTTAATTTTTACCAATGCATCTTTTAAAGTTGCGCTTTCATCAATTAAGAAATTTTCTAAGTCTTTCATAGTTTTTAATAAGTTAGTTTTTTAACAGTTAGGTCTTTCATATCATGAATTTCTTTTACAATCTTTAGAATATTCTCTGAGGAATTTCCGTCTCCATACGGATTAAAGCCATCCTTTTCAAGCATACGTTTAAAATCATTTGAAAGAGCCTTCTCAATTGCTTTTTTAATTTTTGTTTCGCAAAAATCTGTATGAATGACATTCAAACCACTCACTCTTCCATCTTGCCTTCTCCCTATATTAACAGCAGGAATATTATATGTTGGAGCTTCAAGCAGTCCTGAGCTTGAATTTCCAATAATTAATGATGAATATCTCATCAAGGTTAAATATTCTATTCTGCTTAGATTTGCAAAAACAACATGTTCAAGAGTTTTTCTTTGTTTAATAACATTTTGAATTGCTATGGAGCCAGCATCATTATTTGGGAGAATAATTACTTTTTTTTGTTCGTATTTTTCTAAAACATTGAATGTAGTATTAATTTGATTTTCAGCTTCATCATATTCTTCAGTAACTGGATGTTGAACAACTAAAAAAAATTCTTTTGTAATGTCAAAATTATATTTTTTTTCAAAATAGTCAGGTTCTAATAAAGGAGTTTTGACCATTTCGTCAACTTGAGGTGCACCAGTATTAAATACTCTAAATTTTTCTTCAGCTAATTTTATAAGTCTTTCTTCAGCATCTACATTTGAAGCAAAATGAACATGAGCAAGTTTTCCAATTGCATGTCTTGCAGCACCATCAATATTTCCTGAAACTTCACCAGCCTGAATATGGCCGACCGGAATATATGTATAAGCACCAGCAATGGCTCCCATGAGTTGCTCACCTCTATCACCTGCAAG
>TARA_B100001093_G_scaffold365967_1_pt1 | contig 10147 bp, 4 predicted proteins | sample TARA_B100001093 | Tara Oceans TARA_B100001093 (sample SAMEA2623116) | marine metagenome | biome: marine biome (ENVO:00000447); feature: surface water layer (ENVO:00002042); material: "saline water (ENVO:00002010), including plankton (ENVO:xxxxxxxx)" | depth 5 m
AGTCGAGGCAATTGTGCTCCTTCTTTGTCTTCTGATTTAACACCGAATTTACCTGCAAGGCCGGGAAGGGGGAGTGCGAGCATTATCGAGCCGTTGTTCAAACCTGTTTGAACCATTTTAGAGTCGCAAGTGGAAAAAGAATCGCTAACATTTTCGAGAACGAGTGGGAGGTGTTCTGCTACAGAGTGGGCAACTTCAGCCTCAAGAGACGCATCATCACTTCTGCGGTCTGGCGGAAGAGGGGGAGAGGAGGTCATCGTTCGCAATTCATTGGCAAGACGGTAGAAGTGCAGTTGCCTTGACATTTCAAGTCGGATTATACGCGGAATCCAGGAGAGGTCTTGACAACCTTTGATTTCAACACGGTCGCCGCAGGCCAATGACACATTCAGATCTTGACGGATACTGCCAAGGCCTCTGCGCACCTTACGGGTTTGTCTCAAACACCTGCCTAAAGCCATGGATGTTTCTTTTGCATGTTCTGGACTCTGAACATCTGGAGCTGTCGCAATTTCAATCAGTGGTAACCCCAAGCGGTCAAGATTGTAGATGACTTGTTCTCCATCACCGGTTGAAACAGTATCCAGTTTACGAGCACTGTCTTCTTCAAGACACAGCACATCGATTCCAACAGGCCCTGTTTCAGTTTGAAGAACGCCGTCAATGGATACCAAAGAAGTTCGTTGAAAGCCACTTGTGTTTGAACCATCGACAACGGTTTTTCTCATCGTTTGAAGAAGAGTGACAGGCTTTGCTTCAAGCAAAGCAGAGACGGTTAATGCGATAGACACGGCCTCTTCATCGTGAGGGAGCGGTGGTTGTTCATCAAGTTCAATCAGACCAGCATTCGGTGATTGGACATATACAAATGAACGATTACGCCGTGTTTCAAATCGTGCAGCAATATCCACAGCACCACCCTCGCCACGAGCTGCGCGCAGTCGTCGATTGAATCGCTGCCATTGGTCAGGGACTGTGTCAATTGTGACGTCATACAGAACTCCTGGTTGACGGGAATGGAGTTTTCCAGTAGCAAGTTGTTGGTGGACCTCAATGCCGCACATGAAGCCTAATTGCCCTGGGTCAAGCGCCGCAGCATCCTCGACATTACCGACTGGTTCTGTGCGAATTGGGTCGGCCATGCTTCAGCGGAGGCGTTCATCCTTCAAGACTACAACCCTTCAATCAAGAGAGAAAGAGTCTTTCAATATCTCACTCAATTCGAGTTCGACCGACAAATGCAGAAGCACCGAGAAGGCCGAGCAAGGTAAGTGCAGCGCTGATACTTGGTAAAGAATCAGTTACAGACTCAAGGTCTGGCTCGACTTCTGGGTTTCCGTCGCATGGAATCCAGTGGCCGTCAATTCCTGGCTCTCCTGCACCGGTAATTCCACCGGCTTCAGAGAGGTAAAGCATTCCTGAATTTGCAGGCCATTCGACGACATAGTTACCGGAATAGAAGGCGATTGTATCATCCCATACTGGCTGTCCATTTGCAACCCATGTTGTCTTACAAGGGCAAGAATACGGTGTCCAAAATTCGTAGTCTTGGTCATCACCAGGTGCAGTTGAGACCATACCATTTGGATCAACTTGAGTCACTTGGTAATACATTCCCGAGGCTACTGGATATTGGTAAATATCACCAACAGAAACCATAGTTGTACTGTTCCAAACGCCAGATGTGGTAATTCCTTCACAAGGTCCTGGGTTTGCGCCGTTTCCGTTGCAAAGAACCCAATGAATATCAATGCCAGGTTCACCAGCACCAGTAGAGACTCCAGCCGGTTCTAAAGGAATATACAAGTTACCCGAACCTGCAGGATGTTCGACAACATAGTTTCCTGGATAAGCAGTATTTGCTGCCCATACAGGTTCACCATTTGCTGCCCAAGTTTCCTTACATGGGCAAGAATAAGGCACCCAGAATTCATCTGCACTGCCGTCTTCAACAGGGTTTGCAACCCAGTTCGGTCCACCATTTGCATCCTCATGAGTGAAGATGATCTGGTAATAAGTACCTGAATTTGCAGGATATTCGTAAATGTCCCCAACTGCTCCTGAAGTTGTGTTATCCCAAACTGATACATTTAGACCAGCACAAGGATTTCCTGAAGGCTGGTTTGGTTGTCCATCACAAAGGACCCAATGTGTGTCAACGCCTGGCTCTCCTGCACCGATGGAAACGCCTCCGGATTCAAGTGGAATATACAGGACGCCAGAACCTGCTGGATGTTCAACAACATAGTTTCCTTGGTAGGCAGTATTTGCTACCCATGCTGGTTGTCCATTTGCAACCCATGTTTCCTTACATGGACAGTCGATTGGTGACCAGACATCCATATCGATATCTGGTGCACTTACACTCAAGAAAGGACTTCCGGCATTAACTTGGTAGTAGGTCCCCGAATCGACTGGGTATTCGTAAATTTCACCGGAAGTGACATTCATAGAAGAGTCCCAAACGCCTACAATATTGAGACCAGCGCATGGCGTAGTTTCTGAAGGTTCTTCAGGTGAACTGCAGAGTTGCCATTCCTGGTCCATTCCTGGCTCGTCTCCTGGACCTGGTGCAGGCGAAGTGATATAGAGCATAGAAGAGCCAGCAGGCCATTCAACAACAGAGTTAGGAGAATACGTTACCGAAGCATCCCAAACAGGTTCACCATTGAACACCCATGTTTCCATACATGGGCAATCTACAGGCGACCAGACGCCATCATCATCAACCGTTGGAGAGTCAACTTCTTGGTCTACATATCCTTGAATTATTACTTCGTAGTAATTTTGTGAACCGGCTGGATATTCGTATACTTCACCGGTTGAAACTCTTGAAAGGTTATCCCATACACCCACAGAAGTGGCGCCACAAGGGCCACTTGAGATCTCTTCACCACCACAAACTTCCCATTGGTTGCCGTCAGCAAACGGCTGGTCAGGAGTTACACCTGTGGTCGTTTGGCTAACAATCGCCATCCAAATATCGCCTGTTCCTGCTGGATACTCGACAAGAGCACCAACGGTGTAAACTGTGTTTGAATTCCATACTGGATTCGAGGCTGCTTCCCAAATATCATCACAACTACAGCTATCTTTCGACCATGATTGGAAGTCAGTACCTGGGGCACCTACTGTTTGGTTTGAAAATCCAGGGGCTACTGCATGGAAGACTCCTGAACCTGCAGGGAATTCATAGATCTCCCCTGTTGTAACAAGGGTTGAGTTCATCCAAGGCATACCTCCGTAGCCATTCAAATCTTCACAAAGATTGCCACTTGGTTGTTGTCCATCACAACTTCTCCATAGGTAGTCGTCAGGGCTACCTGGTTCAACGCCAACACCATGATCATATGAGATGTAGAGGTTATTGGATCCTGCAGGCCATTCAACGACTGCCTGTTGAAGATAATCAATTGTCGAATTCCACACAGGTTGTCCGCTGTCATTCCAGATGTCTTTACAATCACAATAGTCTTCTTCCCATGCATCTAAATCGACACCTGGTTCTCCAACTGTTTGATTATTGATGAGTGGAGCAACCATGTAAAAATCTCCCGAATTTGCAGGATATTCGTAAATTTCTCCTTCAGTGACGAAAACCGACGAAGACCACACGCCGACGTTTTGCATTCCAACCAATTCATCACATGGTGAAGAATCTTCATGTGTGCACTGAACCCAAAGGTCATTGCCTACAACTGGTTCATCTCCAGCCATGGTTCCAGCGTCTTGTGCAATCCAAGCACTACCGTTGTGAAGGACGATTTGCCATGCATTGTAATTCACGGTAGCATCCCAATTAATGCCGCTGTATTCGGCAATTTCGTCACATGTGCACGGCCCTTCCCAATGGCCTTCTTCTACGGAGCCACCGGATGAATTAATTTGAGTTTGATAAAATTCGCCTGAATTTGCAGGCCACTCGACAATTGAATACATTGGATAATTGCCATTACTTTCCCATACTGGACCGCCGAGTCCGTCTGCTGGATTATTCCATTTTGAGAAAAAACAAGTCGACTCTTCTGTAGTATTTCCATTCATTCCAGAACTTTGTCGTCCTGCGAAGGCCACTTCTTGCTCATTGTTCTCTTCAAAATCATTGTTGTTTTGTTCAAATGTATTAATCCCCATAAGAGAGACTTGTAAAGTAAGCAAAGCCACTATTATCCAACATACCGTATTACGCATGGTTGTTAGTCGCTATACGACTATATATGTTTATTGACAAATATAAGGCATTAATGAACTACGGCCATGAAAGTATCCGGACATTTCACTATACGACTTGTAACGTTTCGTAACCTGAAGGACGAAGCATTCTTCCATGTTGAACCAATTTTTCAATCACATCTTCAGCAGTTGCACGATCAATGTCGTAGCGTTCTGCTTCATTGAACACATCGAGCAATTGAGCAATACCACCGTTATTTGCAGCGAGTGCTGCAACGATTTCCAGAATTGCTTTTTCGCGATTACGAACGGACCCTTTCTTGCCGGTTACGAGCGTTGTCTCGTCAAAGTTACCGCCCATCAATTCTTCTCGCCAAAGACGCGTCATCCGAACTGCTCGTTCTGCGTCTTCAAGTGTTGCCACTTGCGACAAGCGAATACGAGCACTGGCTTCTGCAAGACGAGCGAGCGCTTCAAGAGAACGTGCTGTAATAGCGACGCTGTCGTTTGAATCACCTGTTTGTTTTCGTGTCTCAACATAAAAATTGACAATCGTGTCACGTGCATCTTGCTCAAGACTTGGATGAACGGTGCGTTTGGAATATGCGATGTATTTTCGAATTAAATCTCGAGAGAGCGTTTCCCCGTGATCGGAATTTTCAACCCCTGAGAGCGATGCGGATTTGGTAGGATCCGGAGCGTTACCTTCACTGACAAGTAACTCGCTTGTGCCTTGCAGTCGATTGCGAATAATGTGCTGAGCAATTTTTGCATCTTTTTCCGTCTCGGGGTCGTCTGTTAACAACCAAATAATGTCAAATCGAGAAACCAGAGGTGGTGCAAGATTGATTTGGGCTGTAAAAGGCACTTCGGAGACCGGTTCAAAGCGACCATTCTTCGGATTTGCAGCAGCCAAAACAGCACATCGTGTTCTCAAACTGGCATTGATTCCGGCTTTCGAGATTGAAATTTTCTGCTGCTCCATAGCTTCGTGCATACTGGAACGGTCGCCTTCGTTCATTTTGTCGAATTCGTCAATTGCAGCTAATCCAAGGTCGGCCAAGACCAGTGCTCCTGCCTCAAGTGTCCAGCGGCCATCAGCCGCAGCATCTTGAACTGCGGCAGCAGTCAAACCTGCAGCAGATGCGGATTGACCGGAAGTGAAACGTCCACGGGGTGATATCGTTGACATGTAACTGAGCAACTGTGATTTTGCAACTCCTGGGTCACCCATCAAGAGAATATGGATATCACCACGATTCCTGGTTCCATCTGGGTTCAAACGGGCTACGCCGCCAAATAATTGCAACATGAGCGATTGCTTAACTGGATTCATTCCAAAAATAGACGGAGCAATACTGTTCGCAAACAGTTCGTAAATATCTGGCCTGCGAGCCAGTTCTTTGATTTCGAGTTCCTCATCTTCGGTAATTACGATCTCTTCAAGTGGAATATTTTGTCTTTCAAGCGAATGTATGCGCAAGAAAATATCGAAAACGGGCGTGTCTTTACCACCTTTTCTTTGAGAACGAATGAAGAGAACACCGTTGCCTTTGACGCGGTCTCCCGGATTGAGTTTTCCCGCTAAGTCATGTTCAGCAATACATATGATTCGCTCTGGTTGAATTCCGCCCTTCATCTGTTCGGGTAATTCTTGCAGTTCGATAAATTGTGAATTAATGAGAATTGAATCTTTTTGATTTAATTCAAACCGTGTTTGACGCTTCGCTCGGCCACAGCCCCCGTCCAACTGCTGGCATTCGATTGGCTCAATCAATTCTTGCTCATTGGGTTGATTGACAACCATGGAGTGGCCGCAAGCCATGCATTCAAAGGTTGCAGCATATATCCGAGGTCGGACTCCTGAAATCTTGGTGGTAACTGCATCAATTGCGAGCATCGTTCCAATATCGTCTGCACGCAATTGAGATACGGTACGGACTTGATCAACTGGTAGGTGAACGATTCGAACAAATGGATACATCGTCGTGTGTCCAGCATCCATCAGGAATTGTCGTAGAGCCTGATTGGATGCATGGAAGTGAAGTTCAGGATGCTGAACGATGTCATGTGCAAACTCATGGTCAAATCCCTCAACAACACGATACGAAACTTCAAGCGATTGTTCATCTGGCCACATTTGAGCTAGGTTGTGAACCGATTCTGCAAAGTGGTCTTGAATGAGAGAAGTCCACCGTGCTGGAAGGTCGAATTCTTGTAGCATTTTGAGCACCTGTGAAATGCGGGAGAGGTTCCCGACTTCCAAACAATTATGCCAACGGTATTTAGCCATAACCTCGCGAAAATCCCACCCCCTCGTTTCCATTGGAGAATAAGTGGATTGCCCGTCACCGATTTAGCCATTTTTTGATGTCCACTGCCAAAGTGCCATGACCGCAGATAAGATGAGGAGGGATGCCTTCGGTTATGATATGCCGAAGCATGCATTTTCACCGGTTCGCGGTCAATTGGAGCGGTGGGTCCTTGATTCACCTCACCTCGAGAACCGATTAGGCGACCCTACTGAGCGTGAAATTCTCACACATATCGCACCGGAAGGCGTCGAAAAAATGGAGAATGGAGGCTCTTTACCGGTCCTCATTTATTTGGCACCGTTCACTTCTTCCGGTCATGCTCGTGCAGGTTGGAAAGCCTTTGCTGAAACCCTGCCTCAGCGTCATGAACGTCTGGTTGCGTCCGGTGAAATGTCTCCAGTTATTTTGGTCATGCCGGACACGTTCACTTCTCTGGGAGGAAACCAATTTGTCGATTCCCCCGTCCTTGGCAACTGGTCCACTTGGCTTGCAGAATCATTGAAACCTGCAATTCATTCTCGATATGCGACCAACGGAAACTTCGGATTAGTAGGGAAATCCTCTGGTGGTTATGGGGCGTTGATGAATGCAATGCTTCAACCCAATGTTTGGGATGCAGTTGCTTGCCACTCCGGCGATGTTGGATTTGAAACCATGTTCCTGCCAACATTTGCTGAAACTCTGACCCATGTTCAGCGCTATGGAGGAGTTGCGCAATATGTTGAGCATATTCGAAATGCTGCCTCTCTTTCTGGCCCCGATTTTCACTCATTGATGATCTGTGCAATGGCTGCATCGTACGACCCTCGCCCCCCTACGCAAGAAAATCCTCTTGGAATTGTTTTACCTCTCAATGAGCAAACAGCGGTTCTTGATGACAAGGCGTGGGCTCAGTGGATGATTTTTGACCCATTAAATTTGGTTGAATCGAAATACGAAGCGCTTCGTGAATTGAAGTGTTTGTTCATCGATTGCGGAGCAAGAGACCAGTATCACATACAATATGGAAGTCGACGAATCGTTGAACGTTTTTCAGTTCTCAATGTCCCCCATAAGTGGGAAGAATTTGATGGAACCCATTCAGGAATTGACTTCAGATTGGACTCAAGTTTTGCTCAATTATCAAACGACTTGAGTTCGTTTTGACATCTTAAAGAGGCGGTTAGTTCTTCAAACGCCTTCTTTTGAAGGTGGTATGGCCGAGCCAATGGACTATGCGAGTGCTGGCGTTGATATTGACCTTGAAGGGTCTGCGGTCGCCTCTCTTATCGCTTCACTGAGCGCCTCCAGTCGCCCTCCAGGCACACCTGGTGCACCGGTCGATTTACCCGGCGGATTTGGTGGACTCATCGAGTTCGGCGATTCACTGCTAGCTCTTGCTACTGATGGCGTTGGAAGTAAGTTACAAATCGCATCATTACTCAACCAATGGGGCGGAGTTGGAATTGATTGCATGGCCATGAATGTCAATGATTTATTGTGCGTTGGTGCTGAACCAATTGCTTTTGTCGATTACGTTGCTGTGCCAAAGCCGGACCCAGAAACACATGCTGCACTTGGAGCCTCTCTCGCCGAAGCATGCCGTTTAGCGAGAGTCACTTTGGCTGGTGGAGAAACGGCATCTCTGCCGGGTATTGTCACTGAACTCGATCTTTCAGGGACTGCACTTGGTTACGTCAAAAAAGGCAACGCAATCACTGGAGAGCATCTGGAAGACGGTGATGTTTTGATTGGTTTGCCTTCATCTGGAATTCATTCCAACGGGTATTCACTGGTTCGGAGAGTTATGGAACATACGGGGCACAAATATACCGACGATGCACCGTTTAACGTTGCCAGTATCGGTCGAAGCGTCATGCACTTTGATGGGAAAGATGACCAGCAGTTTACGCTCGGAGAAGTCTTCCTTAACCCAACCCGAATCTATTGTGACCCGATAGTGGATTTATTGCAGTATGCTGAATCTGAAGACGCTGAATTTTCACTCTCAGATGTTCGAGCCATTTGCCACGTTACGGGTGGAGGACTCTCCAATCTTTTACGCCTTCATGACTCACTGGGATGGCACATTGATTCCCCCCTACGCCCGCACCCTGAGTTTGAATGGTTGCAACAAGTTGGTGGCATTGAAACCCGTGAGATGTATCGAACCTTCAATATGGGAACTGGAATGATTCTTGCTGTTTCAAAGCAGCACGCTCAAGCCATTTGCTCTTGGATTAATGAGCGAATGATTGGAACTCAAATCATCGGCCACGTTCACAATAATGGACATAGCGTTACACACGCTATCGAAGGTGTCGAGTTTTCACACTACTAAAGCGAGAACTCAACGCTCGAACAACAACACCCGAACTTCAGGTGTCCGTGTTGTCCGCATCAAAATCAATAGAGACGAATTATTCGTCTTTTGACTTTACAGCTGCCATTCCCAATCCGAAGATTGCACCAAGCCAAAGAAGCGGTGCAAGGAAGTCAGTTGGGACGTCGAAGTTGGTCCAGTAGGTCAATGCCTTTTGGTTGGTCGTGACGCTGGATGCAAGTGTTTCTGCATCATCATCGCCGATAACTGAACTGGATTCAATCGAGAACACTGCCTGCAAGTTACTTGCATTCGGAGCAGTGTGTTGGTCAGTAATAGGCCGCATGTCAAGCCAGAAAGTGGATTCTGAAGTGCCTGCAATAATTGCGCCACTGAGTTGTTCTGCTTGCAGAGTCACTTCGCTTCCAAAGTAAACTGGAAGAGCACCAGGAATTGCATCAAGCAAGGTATCGGTGTCCAAGAGTTTCGCTTGGATTGGGCGAGTCAATGGGTCAAGAGAGGCTGAACAATCGTCGACTGCAATGTCCTTCAAAGTCGAAGTTCCATCGCATGTGATTGCTGCAGTAGCGTATCCAGAGAGGTCGACTAAGTCGCCTGAGCCGGTCAAGAAACCACCAGTGGTTTCAATTCGAGATTCTGCTGTGATAAGACCGAATGTGTTGGCAGTCTTTGCTGGGTCTTTCCAGGAGAAGAATGAACTCCCATCTACTGCAAGCATCTCACCTTTATCGCAATCGGAGTTTTCTCCAGTGCAAATCATGTAATCAGTTCCAGTATCACTGACAATTCCGCCAGAGCCGTAGTAGGTGGCATTGGATTCAAGGCTGGTCCATCCAACAGTCATATCCATTGGATTTCCAGTTGCGAGGAAAGCAACCACAGGGTCGTGCCATCCGAGCAACCAGTTGTTGAACTCTTGAGTCAGGTATGGAGTGGTTCCAAACGAACTGATCAAGAAGTCGGGGACGAAATCTGCAAAGATTGGTGAGGCTACAAAGTAACTCAATGCATCTGCAGCATTTGCGTCAATTCCATAAATTGCTCCAATGGTAGCGCTGTTCCATGGCATAGGCTCAGCAACTTCCATGGTCATCAAGTTCACTGGAGGAGTCATGCCGCTCAATTCTCCATACATGAAGAGGGTCGCACCTGTTTGAGTTGTAATTCCAAGAGGGCCGTACAGAATCTCTGCAGCCTGTGTTTGGTTAATTGAAACAGGTGTTGCATCAGCGTGTCCTGGAATCATTCCAGCTCCCCATGCGCCACCCATGTTGAGGGAGTTGCTGAGATAAGGGTCACCCACTGGACTCATGCCACCAAAGGTTTGGTTGACAAA
>TARA_B100001093_G_scaffold136862_1_pt1 | contig 10142 bp, 4 predicted proteins | sample TARA_B100001093 | Tara Oceans TARA_B100001093 (sample SAMEA2623116) | marine metagenome | biome: marine biome (ENVO:00000447); feature: surface water layer (ENVO:00002042); material: "saline water (ENVO:00002010), including plankton (ENVO:xxxxxxxx)" | depth 5 m
CCTCTGCCAACCCTTGTCAACCCCCTCCTTACTTAGTCCTTGTATTGATCACATCAGCATACTTAGGATCGTTACCTTCTCTATCAGGTCTATCCTCATGGGTTTCTCCTTGGTACTCAACCACCAATGCATTTACATCCTTTCTTTCTGCATACACATGATAGAAACAATCGATTGGAATTGGTCCTCTTGCCTGTAAATATATCTTACTCTCATCCCATCTCTTTATAATAATATCCTGCGGAGCTCCAATTGGTTGCAACTGTACAGAAATACTCTCAGCATGAACTAAATCTTTCCAATAAGAAGGCAAATCAATCTCAGTCTTATTACGGAGTCTTCCTCTATAATAAACACCAACCTCTGGTCCTTCTATACATGCATGAGCAAGTCTATATCCCTCTGTAGAAGGATGTGGCATATCAAATAGTTTAGGTGATCTATCTGCCACCTTATGCCTTGCTTCTAATCTACCAGTTGAAAAGCAATCAACAGATCCAGTAACAAATATATCTCCCTGAACATACATATTTCCCTTAGAAAATATTGCTTGTGGTTGAGCACCTGAAATACCATTAACTGTCTTATAAGGACTAGTATCCTCTGGCATATTAGGATCTTCATTAGATATCTGACCAACCATTAAGGTTGCCTCTATCTCATCAAAATCATCAGGTGATCCAACTACCATCGGACCCTCTACCAAAGCAGATCCATTGATTTTTTCTGATCCTTCTTGGATAGCACCGTTAATACCAGTACCAACCTTTAATTGTCCACCTACATTTAAATCATCTACGTTATAAGACATTGTTATGCACCCTCCTTAACTCTTTGTTGGAAATTCCTACCACCTACCTTAGAATCTTTAACATCCACGGCATCAGTAACACCTCTAATTGTTTTTCCATACAATTTCAGAACTCCGTTAGCAATAATTTCCATAGTTTGTGGTGTACTCATTTTGTAAAAGTTTTTGGCATTTATAAGAGTCTTTTTTGACTCCATTATAATGTTTTCACTGGCAGTCATTTTAATATTACCTCGATCAGTTGTTTCACCTTTAGCAACTAACTCAATGTCAGTTGCTTCAAGTCTGATCTTACCATTACTTGCCTTGATAACAATATTACCATTCTCTGCCTCAATAAAGCAACTATCAAGTGCTTCTTTATCTGCTGCTTTCTCAATCCAAGGATACTTACCACACTTAACTTGAAATGAACCAGTGCTTGTAGAAGTTGTAGAACCTCTTCTTACACCATCATTATCTAAAGAGAATTGATGTAATCCATCCCTAGTATTAAGCATTACTGCTGCAGTTACATCAGAATCTTTATGAATCTGACCCATAGTAACAGAACCATGATCATTACCCCACCCAACAGCAGTATAATTGATCTTAGCGGTATCATATTGACTACCTTCCTCCTGCTCTAAAGGAGACAACAACCTATTCTTAGAAGGTGCTCTAGAATTTTTTCTATTATATGAGGTAGGTCCAGACATTTATAGTATTAGGTAAGGTTATCAGGAGTTCCTGGTATGTTAAGTCTAGGGTCATTACTAGAAACATCAGTACCCTGTCTCTGAATTGCTGATGGAGGTGTAGTTCTCACACCATCAATACTCTCTTGAAGAGAAGCATAAACTTGGATTGCTTTACCAGCAGTCGCAGTTATTCCTGCGAAAGGAATACCATTCTCATAGTATACAGATCCATAGTATGCTCGACCTTGTATATATCCAGTTTGTTTTAATCCAACCAGATCTGTTACCTGTAGTAGTTTATCAGGATCAGGTACGTCAATTGGATCACGAACAACATCGAATATAAAATGAGCACGGAAATTAACACCAGTATTAGATGGTATCTCAATTCTAGGAGTCCTTGTAACTCCTGTTCCTGGATCAGGAATAGTAATATCCCAAATACCACCGTGAGGTGTGAATTTACAACTCAATGCAATACCAGTATTAGGAGGGTCAACAATCACTGGAGTGTCACCAGGATTTCCACTTGGAAGATCTGGTTCCGTATAGTTGATGCCAGGATCATCTATAACAACCTTAACAGGTACAATTAGAACATTATAATCTGGTGGTTTTCCATCTCCAGGATCAACAATAACAATTGGATCGTCTGTAATAGGAGGTTTTGTTTCAAAACCAGTTCCAGGATCTTCAACTAACGGATCAATAATTCTACCCTTTCCACATTTTATCTGCTTACATGGTGGAGGAATAATTATACCACAAAGTCCTATTGGATTTTGATACCATGATTTTCCTGATGCTGCTGAAGCTTGAGGTGTTCCTGGTTCTGGTACATCCTCAACCAATCTTGTTATTCCTATAGCAAAGGTACTTGGATTAGCATCAAATGCTGATGAACCTCTGTAATAATCTTCAGATGGTTTACGGAAGAGAGCATCTATAAATCCTATTGGACCTCCAGTTTCTGCTGTATAAACAGTTGGTTTTACTGTAAGAGTATGCTTACCTTTATTAACTGTTATCTTTTTAGGAGTACCTTGTCCAGTCATATCGATACTGTGTCTACCATCAACAGCTTGTCCTCTAAAAATATTAGTTCCTATTTGCTGACCATCAAGAAAAAGAGTTGCTGAATGATCATTCTGGAATGTAAATGCATACTCACCTGTTACAGGAAAATCAACATTACTCCAAGTATAATCAACTAACTCAGCACCACCAATTTTTGGATAATCAGGAGAGATTCCATTCTCATTCATGAATGTTCCATATATCTTACTTCTATAATTAAACAGTGCTGGTCCTTTATAGGTTACACCATTTCTTGTAGTGTCTGCAAGAAGTTCTTGTTCAGCAACCGCAGAAGACATCTGATAAACAGAAATTGCTTGCAAATAATCCCAAGGATTCTTAAATGCCATCTTAGGATTAGATTTAATTAAAGTCTGTGTCTCATTTGTCCAACCAGACTCAAGAATAGTAGGATCTGGTATGTTAATAATTGCACTGCCATCTGGTCTACGACCATACCCTTTTACAAAAGTAACTTCATAAGTTTTACCTGCCTTAAAGGTTCCTCTCTTCTTAAGAGTACCACTTACCTTCCATTGTTCTCCAGTTTTAGGTACATCAAAGATTAAAGAATCCTTTTCTGTCTGTACAGTAATCTTAGTTACGGAAGGTGGAGTCAAATTAAGCTTTGCAGCAGGAGAATCTACTTTAAATTTACAAGTAGCAGTTCTATTAGATGTATTTCCATTTACAATATCATAAAATCTACCACCAGTTACAGTAAGTTCACAGTCCTTCCAATTATAATCCTTATAATCCTCCATCTGGAGACGTTCTTTTCCATCAGCAGTCTTATTAACTCTTAATTTAACACCATAGTCATCTGCTGCATTACATTTAATAGTTACTTGATACTCTTTATCATATTCAACTTCTCTAGTAAAGGTATTAAAAACTCCAGTTACCTTTCCACGTTCATCATTCTTATGAGATCTTATGGTCAACTCCTTAATATCAATTGTACTATCACGAGGTGATTGATGACTGGTAATAAACTGTACTGTTTCACTATCAGGTGTTATAGGTGGAGCAGCACCCTCTAAAACATCCCAAGTAAATCCAAGATCAGCATCAACTCTATCGTTACCATAAGCAGTAAGATAATATTTACTACCTGTCTTAGTAAACATTATACCTTCAGGTTTGTTATTCTTATTAGTCTTTATTGGTGCTGCTGATTGCCAATCCTTAGTAGTAAAAATCTTTTCACTAAAATATTTCTTTTTAGTCTCATAATTTTTAAAGTTTTGAACTTTAGCAGTAAGAGTGTTCTTACCTTCTGCCATATAGAATTTAGTTTCTTGTGGCCATGGTTCATCTCTATCTTTTGGTTTTACTACAACATCTAAACTTGATCTTTTATATTCCTCATTTTTAAAGGAGAGATTAGGATCATCATTTCTTTCAGCAACTAAATTACCATTAACTAAAATCTGACCAAAGTTATCTACTGTACCCTTAAAGGTATAATCTCCTTCATAGGGTGCATCTATAATCCAAGTCTGTTCCCATCCATCTGAGTTACCTGTACCATCTGTACCAGGACTATTAAGAGGAGGAATTGGAGATATTGCATACTTATTTGTCCACTTATCCCAATACCCAAACTTAACTGGATACCAAGGAGATCCCTCTGGTTTCATACGAGTATGCCAAATAGGACTCTCTGGACATTCACCCTCTGATAATATTGGTGGAACTATTGCTGATGGTGGTGGTGGAGTTGGTGCTTTAATCGACAATGCAACAGCCATTGGTTTCTCATTCCAACTCTTAGGATCTGCAACCGTTCTATATGCTAAACTTGCTTTTATATCAACTGCCAATGCCATCGGATTAGTTGTTGGCCATTTACCGCCAGGAATTTGACTGTGAATTGCGGTAATAGTATATGTTCCTGCCTTTATGAAATAAGTATGAGTAACCTCTCCTGTTGGTTTAGAATTATTATCTGTATATCCATCTTGGAAGAAGTCAACCTGATCACCTATCTGTATTCGTACATCATCATCAACATGAACATGTATATCATAGTTAGTACTAACAGGGAAAGTAATGTTTGACCATATAATTGTATGATCCCCTGCATAAGGCATGTTTGGAAGCGATAGTGAAGTATCAAAAGGAGCAATACCAAACCTTGCTAAGAGTCCACTTCTATTTTTCGTTTTCCATAGTCTCCTATCTGCCTTATCAATATATTGTAAAGTATTAAATATTGTTTGCTCTGTAGTTGTTGTATCTGCAGGATAAACTATTCTACTTTCATTTTCAGACAATTGATATGCAGTCCTTGCAGCAAAAGATGCATTCTGAGGAGTAGCAATCTGTAATGTATTACCTATCCTCACACCTCTATCAAAGAAATCAATCTTTTGGTCTTCTGTCTCTGTAGTAGCACCTGTATCACCAATACTAGGAACCTTAGTATATGACTGTCTATCAAATGTTACTCTATACTTTCTACCATTCTTAAAATTACCTTTCTTACTAATAATACCTTTCTGTTGCCAATCTTTACCACCTTTACCAAGATTAGCTGCAGGATTACTATCATTAAAAGGACTAAGACTGGTAGCAACAACATTACCAGAAGAATTTTTCAATATCCATGCAACCCCTCCTGGATTATCATACCATTTTACACCATATCTGGGATTATTTCTAACTGTTGCTGCTAATTTATGAATACCAGTAGAGATATTAGCAATAGTAAATGTAGTTACTCTCTGATCACTCCATCTCACATCTCCTACACGATTACTATCCCAATCAATGTTTGCTGTATCATCTGATTGAACTTCAACAGTGTAATTTCCTGGTGTTGTGATGTTAATATTCCATATTCCTTTATTTTGCTTACCATTTAATGAAGAATCATGAACTGGAAAAACAGCATATGATCTTAGAAATTCAGTCACACTACCAGACCAGTTAGTATCATTGTTATGACTCTTTACCCAAGGTGTTTGTTTTCCACCACCAGTACTAGCTGGTTGACGATCTGTTTTAGGAACCTCAAAAACTAAAGGATCTTTCTCTGTTTGTATTGTAAGTTTACTAATAGCAGGTCTTTCTTTAGGTTTGGAAGGTGTTACAGGTTTCTTGATCCTAAATTTACAAGTCGCAGTTCTATTGGATGTGTTCCCATCTACAAGATCATAAAACTCACCATCAGTTATAGAAACTTCAAAGTCTTTCCAGTTATAATCTTTATAATCCTCCATCTGAAGACGAGTTCTTCCCTGACCATCCTTATTAACTCTCAACTTAACACCATAATCATCTGATGCATTACACTTAACAGTTACTTGATACTCTTTTCCAATCTCAATTTCTTTAGCAAAGGTATTAAAAACTCCAGTTACCTTTCCACGTTCATCCTTCTTATGAGATCTAATTCCTAATTCACTTATCTCAAATGTACTATCACGAGGTGATTGATGACTGGTAATAAACTGTACTGTTTTCTTTGTCTCTAACTTTTCCTTTTCTTCTTCAGGTAGTCCAAGACTCTTATCCCAAGCAAAATCAAAATCTATATCAACAAGATCATTTCCAGATACTTTATAGAAATAATTCTTACCTTCCTTTATAAATTTTCCACCTGCATTTCTAACTATTGGTTCTCTACTTGGTTGTATTGGTGCTTTCTTTGTAGTTGCTCCATTATGAAGTTTAAAAGATACTTTCTTTGTTGTAGCAATACCAACTTCATATTTGATTGGGTCGGTTAGACCATCTTTATTCCTTAAAGAAGATACCTTTTGATCATCAATATATAAATCTCCAAAACCTACAGCACCAGCATACAAACCTCTAAAGACATACTCACCACCCCAAGGAAATTCTATATCCCATTCAAAATCAAAAGTCTCACCACCATGTGCAGATCCAGGTTCATCTGATGGGGGTACTGGTGAAATACCATATAGATTTAAAAAGTCTGACCATTCAGTAACACTAACAGCATATCCTACTGTAGTTACTTCTCCATTCTTAGACGAAGTAATATTTTGTTGATTTAAATTCTGCCTCGTAGTCCACCAAGGATTTGATAAATTCTTAAGACTCTCAAGATACTTATCAACCTCATCCATTAAAGGATCTGCTGCATACCTAGTATACTTTGTAGGATCCCACTCTCCAGTATCCTGACCATTTACACCCCAAACTCTACCATAAGGTATACTAGTATCAGCACATATATCTGGTCCAGACTCATCCATCTGATCCTTATAATATTTCCATGTCTCTACGCAATTGTCTCCATCTGATACCTGTACACGAACTACCGCACCTTTACTAAAACCACACTCATCTTTAACCTCAACTTTAGGAGGGTATTGATATCCAAAACCAGGATTTGTAATATCTAATGTAAGTAACCCACCATCAGTTCCAACTACTGGATTAGCAAAAGCACCTACTCCACCACCACCATAGAAATATACTTCGGGATTAGAATTACATTTATGATCTAAGTCAATAGAACCACAATTATCAGGATCTTTTTCAGGTAGTAAATCTGTTGGTACTAAACTATTAACTTCATCTATACCAATATATTTTACCTTATCCCTATTCTTAAAAATGAATGCTGTATTTGGATACTCTTTCTCATGATCATTTGCCTCGCATAAAGAAATGCTAGGAACATATCCTCTAATACTAGAAATATACCCAACAGATATCTCCTTCTGAGTAACAGATCCAAATATATTAAATTGGGTTGCAGCAATTGCCATCTATTCTATACTATAGTCAGAATACATATTAGATATTTATCATGTATTATTTGAGTTAATTACAGCCTTTGCATTTTCATAATTCAATTCCAATTCTCCTATTGTTGGTTCTATAAATGGAACCCCACTAAGAGAATCAATAGCAGTATCTTTTACCTTACCTGCAATGTTTGCAATATTAGGTAACTGCTTCTCTGTTTGTGCAGCACCACCAGTACCAAGTGTATATAAATCAGATACTGCCTGATTAGGTGGCAACTCAAAAGGAAAAACATTTGCAGTCATATTCTCAAACTGAAGTGCTTGAGTTAAATTACCACCAATAGCAGCAATAGATCCCAATATATCATCCAACTTTTGACCAGTTCCTTTCAATTTTTTCTTTGTTTTTTGTTGAGTAGCTGTAAGAGTAAATGTTGCATTAGTAGATTTAACACCAAAATTAGTCTGGTCAACAAATAAAACATCTCCCACCTGATACTCTTTTCCTTTTTTAATAACTTCAATACCACCTGCGTCTACTGGTCCTGCAACCATAGTCAACTTAAATGCACCGTTACCTGCAATAGATCCTGTTCCTCCTTGCATATGAGGCATGATAGTATCACCTACCTTATATCCTGTACCTATTGTATGAACCCGTACTGTTTGTATCTCTCCAGCAGTAACTGTCATGTTAATCATCATACCAGTACCAATTCCAGTAGTATCACAAACAACACCTCCTTGATTTCCATCAACATAATTTGATCCTTGACTTACCCACTCATAATGTTTAGCACCATCTGCTGCACCAAAACCTGCTAACCCACCAGAGGATACAGTAAGATTAACTACACATCCCTCACCTTTACTTGTAGTAATTCCTGGATTTACATTACCAAAGATCCCAGTTGGAACAGATGTAGCAGTAAGATAATTACTACCACCTAAAGTTTGATCTAATACTTCTGCATCAGTAATAGACATTACCTGACCTTCTATAACCTCCCCACTATCCTCACTTGCACCAGTTTTCAATAACATCTTCTGCATATCATCCATAAAAAAGTTTATACTCTTAACGATATTATCATTTGCTTTATCAATTAAATTTTTATTAGATGATATAACTTTTGCCGCTAGATCTTCTGCATAACATGCAGGAACTTTAGGAATAGTTGGTTCATCAGAATCATCTGCCAAACTACCGACAATATCATCTATAGTCGCCGTAGAAGACTCAGAAACCTCATTGATTCTATTAAAAATCTTTTCTGCCTCAACCAATATTTCATCTTCCTTGGTTATATTTGAGGTTAATCCAGTCTGATCTGTGATTGCTTGATTGATTAACCTATTAGATATACCGTTAATCTGATTCATAAGATTTCCAGTATCCAAAGTATCTTCCAGTACTTTTTCAACTGTACCACACATATTATCAGCGATCTGATTATAACTTTGCAATATTTGTTGACCCGTTATCTCAGTCATGTCTGCCATCATCCACCTTTGACTGGATGGCATCTTAGCAACTTTATCTGACAACTCCTTATTCAAAGTTTTAGAAACATATTCCATCATCTTATCAGAAATTATCTTCATGTACTTAGACATTTCACATGCAGCATTTGCTTGGGTTGCTTTTAAATTACGTAGGTCTTTACCCATAGAAACTGCATCAACATACCCACCGTCTTGCAAAGATTTTAAATGCTTATCAACATCTATAGCAAGATTATCTACAACAATCTGCATGGATTTCATAGAAGACCCAACAAGATCATCAGGTTTCATTAAAGGAATAGATTTTTGATATAGTTCTTCTCTTATAACATCAGCAGCACCTGTCAAATGAATGGCATCTATATTCTCTTTAGTTGCTCCTGGTTTTGCTGGTGCTTGAGTAGAGTTTGCATTCTTAATTCTATTATCAATTCCCTTCTTAACTTGTTTCTGAATATATGCAAATTGATCATCTCCAATCAATCCCAACTCCTCACTCAGTGATTTTGCAAGATCAATGTCTGCCTGTTGCTCTCTTGATACTGGTTTATTCTTAGCAGTACCAAACCGATTAGTTTCTAATTTTGAATTTACTTCTTCCTGTGCTGCCTCTTTTGATTTTGGTTTTTCAGTAACAAGATCGGTCTCAGGAACTCTTTCTTTAGAGGAACCCTTTTTAATAACAGCACCATCACCATAACCACTTCTTGGACCTAAGTTAGTATCCTCACTAGCTTGATCATTACTTAAGATAGTTTGGGCATTATTACCAAGCACTCCCATAATAACAGGAACACTTTGATCTTTGCCATCTAAAAAGAATCCAAATACAAAGTTACCCTGACGGAGGTTTGCAGTCTGAAATGCACTACCCTGACCTCCACCAGCAGTAACTGGGTACATTATCTGTGCCCAAGGAAGTTCCTCATCAACAGGAACAGTTTTATCATGGAGACCCATGATTCTTACTTTATATCTCCTACCCCAACCTGGAACTGCTTCTTTATTAGTCTGTTTACCTGGAGACATATTATCTCTCCAAGTGGAATCGTCAGCAATCTGACCGACCCACCAGAAGAAATCAGCACCTAAAAATCCTGAATTAAATAATGATCCCCCGATATCCATAGGTTAATCGTCGTATACCTTACATTCGTCTGCATCTGGATGGTTATCACAATAGATTTCTAAATGAGAATCTTCGTGTCGTGTATGATAATCATTGATCTTACCTTCATTCGTATCTACTTTATCATCCTTATGATATACATCATAATCAGCATGAACATTTTCTAAATCATCCTTAGTATATTCATGCATACCATGATTAGTATGCTC
>TARA_B100001093_G_scaffold145314_3_pt1 | contig 10141 bp, 8 predicted proteins | sample TARA_B100001093 | Tara Oceans TARA_B100001093 (sample SAMEA2623116) | marine metagenome | biome: marine biome (ENVO:00000447); feature: surface water layer (ENVO:00002042); material: "saline water (ENVO:00002010), including plankton (ENVO:xxxxxxxx)" | depth 5 m
CCTAGAGACATTATCAAGGAACCTGCCTTTTTCAGATGTTAAGCTATAAAAGACTGATCTAAATTCAGTTGAAGTCTTTCCATCAACAAGATAAATATCTGGCAGCTCAGCAATTTTGGCATCTAACGTTTTAATTCTGTCTGATGTATATGTAATTGGATCGTTTGACATATCACCTCTTAGATTTCTTGGATCAATGTTTACTCCTGGAGAGGACATTGCATCTCCATCAGTTCCAAAAATATATTCTGGCTCACTTGACCTTGAAAGGAGATTTTCTCTTTCTTCATCAGATAATGATGGAGTATAGCCAAATTCAATTGCCCACATATCATAAGATCCTGGACCGCTAGGAAAATAGTTGCCTTGAGTGACGCCTTCAGGCGCTAAATTAATAGGATCATAGTCCATAACTGAACCGATATGATTATCACCAGTAATAGATACATCATGTACTTCCTTGGCATCATATATCCAGCTTGATTTAAAGTTATGCCTTAAACCTAATGTGTGTCCTACTTCATGCATGGTCAATGAAATAATCCATTGCTCTAGTGGGTCGTTATCTTCTGTATATCCCCATAATTTTCTATAGGTATAACCTCTTTTGATAGCATTAAATTCTTGAACAATATCCGCAGCTATAATCTCTCCAGTTCTTGGGTTCGCAACACTTGGACCATATCCGGAATATCTTGGATCAGGCGTAGAGGCCCATCTCACAACATTATATCGAACATCACCTGCATCCCATTCAGCATCATCTGGTTGTATCTTTGCAACAACTGCATTTTTAAAGCCTGCTTTCTCAAAAGCTTTATTCCATGACTCAATTCCTTTAACTACAAATGGACGAATTTCTTCAGGTGTAGAATTCTCTACCCAGTAAACTATTGGCTCTTCAGGTTCTGATAATTCTGCTTCGGGATCCTTCTTAATAAGTCTCCATCTATTCATTAAATCTCTTGCAGTATTTGTATCATATGTTGATAAATCAGTAACCTTTTCTGAGAAATAGCCAATTCTTTGATCTGCAACTCTTGGCTCAAATTTGTCATCAGGCATTTCGACAAATAAATGAAGACCATCGACATATGTATATCTTTTATCTGTGACTGCATCTATTGATCCCCCAGATTTAGGTTTTGGATTATAAAATCCATATCTAACTCTAAATGAGGTATTTTTTTCATAGCTCTTAACCTCATCAATAAATGTTTTAGATTTATCAGGTCTGCCAAGTATTAAGTTATAGTACTCGATGTATTCTTTAGGTATGTTAGGGGTAATTGCAACTAACATCTCACTTAAGAACATTTTATCTATGTTAATAAGGTATTGAGAATCCTCTTTAACAACAACAGAAAATCTGCCTAAAAAGGCTTCAATAATATTTGTTAAATTTGATTGAGATATTTTATTAGATTCGTCGTATATAAATTTTGTATTTTTTTTATAAATACCAATATCTTCCTTAAATTTTCTAAACTCCATTATGAAGGCTTCACCCATGTCACCACCACTTGGACCTGCATCTGATGGCCCGTTAAGAATGTAGGTAAAGTAAATAAATTCTTTATTAAGTTGGTCTTCATTTAAAACCATGTAGTATTTATCTTTTTCTGTTTCATGAAGAATGTTCATAAAACCTTCCATAGAAACATACTCACCATCTTCTAAAAATTCGTTAATAGTCTTATATTCTTTCTTTTTACCAGGCACACCTTTAGGTTTTTTTGGTGCATCCTCGTCTACTTTTTCTTCAGATGAAGTTTTTCCTGCATCAGCATCTTGTGCTGCCAAGTTAACTGGTGAAAAAGCAAAACTAATGAATATTGATGAAAAAATGAATATGTTTAAGAATTTAGATTTTTCTTTCATAAGTAGAGTCCTTTAAAAATAGCTTGTAATTCTATCCTAGAAAGAGGCTTACTGATAGTATATACATATGAAAAATTCATACGCATTGATAACTGGAGCATCTTCAGGGATTGGTTTAGAGATTGCCAAGAAACTTGCTCACGAAGGATATAATTTAATATTAACAGCTCGAAGAACCGAGCTGCTTGAGTCATTAGCAAAAGAAATTACTGATAAAAACAATGTTCATGTTGATCTTATTTCAAAAGATTTGAGCAAATATGAAGCTCCAAAAGAAATATATGAATTTTGTGAGTCTAAGCAATATAAGATTGATTTACTGGTTAATAACGCAGGTTATGGAATAAAGACATCTTTTCATGAAACAAGTATTGAAATTGAAGAAGGCTTTATTAGAGTTCTAGGAACCTCAGTAATTATGCTAACTAAGCTCTTTATACCTAAAATGCTTTCCAATGGAGGTGGCAAGATTATGATTGTTTCATCTGTTGCATCATTTGCAGCCCCTTCAGCCATTCAGCCTTTATATGGACCAATAAAAACTTTTATGAACAGATTTAGTGATGGATTAAACATTAATTATAAGCATAAAGGAATAACATCAACAGCAGTTTGTCCAGGATTTACGACCACTGGTTTTCATACGGCAAGTGGAGTTCAAGAAGAAATGGATAGAGTTCCTAAATTCATGGTTTTTTCTGCAGAAAGAATTGCTAAAGAGGCAGTAGAAGCTACATTATCTGGAAAAAGTCTTTGCGTTCCTACAAAGACATACAAGTTTTTAGTATTTATGTTAAAGAATATTCCTCAACCAATTTTAAGGCTTATTGGAACTGCATTAGCTCCAGGAAGATACGACAGAAACTAACTTAAACCAAGAGCTTGATCAGAAACAAAGGGGTTGGATTTTCTTTCTGCTTCGAATGTTGAGACTGGACCATGCCCAGGTATAAAATCAACATCCTTTCCAAGTGGCCACAATTTATTTTTCACTGAGTTAATAAGTTCTTCAAAATTACCTCCCGGTAAATCTGTTCTTCCAATAGACCCGTTAAACAATACATCTCCGACTAAAGCTAACTTATTTTCTTTATTAAAAAAAATTATATGTCCCGGCGTGTGTCCTGGACAAAAATAGATTTCTAAAATTTCATTACCTATTTCAATAATATCACCTTCTTCAAGCCAGCTATCAGGATTACAATTTTTTGAAGGCAGGCCAAACATTTCACCTTGTTTCTGAAGTTCATCTAGTAAAAACTTATCTGCTTTATGCGGTCCATATATTTTTATATTAAGTATTTCAGACAATTCAGTTGCACCTCCGGCATGATCAATGTGCCCATGAGTAAGGAGCACCTTATCAGGTATCAGATTATTATCTTTAGCTATGTTAAGTAAAAGCTCTATATCACCACCAGGGTCTACAATCGCACATTTTTTAGTCTCAGAACAAAAAACTATTGATGCATTTTGTTGAAAAGGGGTCACTGGTTGGATCAACGTTTTTAACATAATTATTTTAAAAATATTTAAATGCATAGTATATATAAAGAATAAGAATGATGTTTTTTAATAATTCTTAGTGTCGTAAAATACGTTTTAGGTTTAATTTTTAAAAAAATGTTATAGAATAGGCATTTTTAATCCTATTAAAATATTAAAATGAACAAAAAAGTATCAAAAGATGAAGCTTTAAAGGCTGTAAACACTATAACTAAAGAAATATCTGAGAGCTCACTTGAGCAGGAAGCTCTAGAGGCAGTTAAAACACTTATACTTTGGGCTGGAGACGACCCTGAAAGGGAGGGACTAGTTGATACCCCAAAACGTGTTGTTAAAGCTTACAAAGAATTCTTCTCAGGATACGAAGAAGATCCTGAAGAAATCTTAAGTAGAACCTTTGAAGAAGTTGAAGGTTATGATGATGCTGTTATAGTTAGAAATATCAGAGTTGAATCACATTGCGAACATCACATGGTTCCAATTGTAGGAGTTGCTCATATTGGTTACATTCCTCGAAAAAGAGTTGTTGGAATCAGCAAATTAGCTAGATTGGTAGATTTATTTGGTAAGCGACTTCAAACACAAGAAACAATGACAGCACAAATTGCAGATACAATTGATACTGTTCTCCAACCAAAAGGTGTTGCTGTTGTTATTGATGCTAATCATCAGTGCATGAGCACAAGAGGTGTTCATAAAACAGAATCAAGCACAATCACATCAAGAATGTTAGGAACTTTTAGATCAGATAATAAAGCTAGAGAAGAATTTATTAGCCTTATCCATTCGCCTAAAAAATATTAAATGATTAGATCTCTGGAATATTCCAGTATCAAACCCTCAACTCCCATTATTCTTGCTTCTGGTTCACAGAGTAGAAAAATAATGCTCTCAGAGGCGGGCATAGAGTTTAATGTTGTTGTTTCTAATACCGATGAAGACTTATTAAAGAAAAAGATATCTAAATTACCATTTAGTGAACAAGTTATTCAATTGGCAAAAGCAAAAGCACAAAGCGTTAGCATGAAAAACAAAGATGCTGTCGTCATCGGTGGCGATCAGATGTGTGTATTGGATAATACTGTTTTTAATAAACCTGGAAATAAAGAAAAAGCTATTGAAAATCTAAAACTACTATCCGGAAAAACACACTTTCAAAATAGTGGAGTGTGTCTATATCTAAACAATAATTGTTTATGGGAATATAGTGAAACTGTTGAGCTTCAAATGCACAATCTTGCAAAGGAAGAAATTGAAAATTATGTTGAAATAGAGAACCCTATTAATGCAGCTGGAGCATATAAATTTGAATCATTAGGTTGTAATTTATTTTCTTCTGTAAAAGGGTCTTCTTACACTGTTAGAGGAATGCCCCTGCTTCCTTTGTTAAACGCATTGAGAGAATTACAAATAATTAGTTTAAAATAATTTAATGAATACTTTAAAAATATTTAATACTTTAAATAGTAAAAAAGAAGTATTTAATCCAATTGATAAAAACCATATCAAAATTTATGCATGTGGTCCTACTGTCTATAATTTTGCACATATTGGTAATGCAAGAATGGCAGTTGTTTTTGATACTTTTGTAAGGACCTTAAGAGTTATTTATCCAAAGGTTACATACGTGTCAAATATTACTGACATAGATGACAAGATTATAGAAGCTGCAAAAGAACAAAATTCTGAAATATCTGAAATAACAAAAAAATATACACAAATCTATAACGAAGACATGTCTATGCTTAATGTCTTAGAGCCAGATATTCAACCAAAAGCGACAGAATACATTACTGAAATGATCGAATTAATTAAAGATTTAATAAATAAAGAATATGCCTATGAAAAGAATGGACACGTCCTATTTCACGTCCCTGCTTATTCAATGTATGGAAAATTATCTAATAGAAATAGAGAAGAGCAGATTGCAGGAAGCAGGGTTGAAATCGCACCTTTTAAAAAAGACCCATCGGACTTTGTTTTATGGAAGCCTAGTGACAATACACAGCCAGGTTGGGATTCTCCTTGGGGCTTTGGAAGGCCGGGATGGCATACGGAATGCTCTGCAATGTCAGAAAAGACTTTAGGCCTACCTTTTGATATTCATGGAGGAGGCAGAGATCTTATTTTTCCGCACCATGAAAATGAAATAGCTCAAAGTTGCTGCTCAACAGCAAATATAGATGAGCCAGATTCATATGCTAAGTATTGGATGCACAATGGCTTTGTCACAATTGATGGTGAAAAAATGTCCAAATCTCTAGGTAATATTATTTTAGTAAGAGATTTAATTGATGACCATCACGGGGAAGTAATTAGATTAGCTCTTCTATCTTCTCATTATAGGCAAGGTCTTGATTGGAATGAAAAAATAATTCATCAGTCTAAAAAACTTCTTAATAAGATGTATGCGATCCTTGATGATTTAAAAAATATTAATGTTACTACTAACAATAATTTAGATGCTATATCAATCTTGCTCGATGATCTTAATACTCCTGGATTAATTGCAGAACTTAATAAGATTGCAAAAGATTATCACTCAGATCAAATTAATAAAGATCAAATTAAATCAAAACTTTTATTAATTGGCTCTGTTTTAGGTATCTTTCAAGATGAGTCTTTTAATGAAATATCAGATGAGTTAAGGGAAAAAATTGAAAATCTTATAATTAAAAGAAATCATGCAAAGAAAAATAAAAACTTTGATGAAGCTGATGAAATTCGAAATGAGTTAAGCGCGCTTGGTGTTGAAATAAAAGATAACAGCGATGGAACCACTTGGAATATAAAATCATGACAAGTGATTCTGTTATAAATATTCCAGATAGTTACTCAAACGTCCAAGAAACGCTTAATGTAGCTGAGAATATATTATCAGATGCTGTCGACAACTCTAAAACTCTATTTCATACACTTGTAGTTTCCTCATTTAACGGATCTAGAATTTCTTCAAGAGTAATGGTTTTAAGAGAATTTGATATGGGCAAAAAAATTATGAGATTTCATACTGACTACAGGGCTCCAAAAACTCAACAATTTTTAGATGAATCAATAGCAACAGTTATTGGTTATGATCCAAATTTAAAAGTACAGATTAAATTGCAAGGAAAAATTAACGTGAACTATGATAACGAGATCGCCCATAGTGCATGGAAGGGATCCACCAATAGATCTAAAAAATGTTATTCGGTAAAAGGTGGTTCTTCAAAACAAATCAAAGACCCCAATGAATATGATATTCAAGAATATGAAGTTGAAAGCGGATATAAAAACTTTTCAGTTTTAATTTTTTCTTTTGATTCTCTTGAATTTCTATACCTAAAGAGATCAGGCCACAGAAGAGCAATTCATAAATGGAATGATCGCTTAGAATCTTATTGGCTAGTACCCTAAATATATTTTCTATTTAATTTCTGTATATAAATAAAGAATATAAATCACATACAATACTGTATTATTAATGTACTCAAATTTTAATAGGAGATAATAACGATGAAGAATTTATTTTTACTTAGCATGATGTTCTTAACTAGTTTTGCATATGCAGATGGTCATATGTCATCAGAAAAAGCAGTTCTAAAAGCACTTGATAAATATATGGAAGCAAGAAATTCAAGAGATTTTGAAACTGTAGTTGCAATGTCAAGCAAATCAGGAACTCTTGACACTAACTCTGATGGAAGTTTTCATAAACCTCTAGCAAATCAAACTGTTGATGGTTGGAAAAACAGCGGTGATGCAACTACTATGCATTTCTATCCAGAAGCTACTGCATTATCTGATGATGTTGTGCATGTAAGATTTTATTCTGAGGGCATGGTAGGAAATGATGGCAACATGAGTGATTATAGAACTAGGGTTTCAATGAATTGGGTAAAAGAGGGTGGCAAGTGGGTACTTAAAACTGCACATTATTCTTCTGCTAGTTATGGAGGAGTTCATAAAACTCAAGCATCTGATTTTGAAGACTAATTTTATTTTAAAAATAAATTAATTAAAGCTGGCTTATGCCAGCTTTTTTATGGTGCCCTCTGTAGGAATCGAACCTACAACTAATCCTTAGGAGGGATTTGTTATATCCATTTAACTAAGAAGGCTTTCGAATAATTTTAATCATGTCAAAGAATATAAAAAAGTAATAAATTTTAAACGGGTTTATTTGTTCTTTTTAAATAGAGTTATTAAAAATCCGCCAACCAATCTATAATGTCCGCATGAAACTAACTTTGCCAGACAAAAGCGTTAGAGAATTACCTGAAGGATCTTCTGGATATGATCTTGCAAAAGATATAGGAACTGGCTTAGCAAAAGCAGCTGTTGCAGTAGAAGTTGATGGCGAACAAAGAGATCTCCATGATGTTATCAAATCAGATTGTAGTATCTCAATTATTACAATCGACTCAAATGAAGGGCTTGAGATCATGCGTCATACTCTTACGGCACAAGTTTTAGCAAGAGCAATAAAGAATATTTATCCAAAATCACTTTTAGCAATTGGTCCTACTATTGAAAATGGTTTTTATTACGATGTAGAGACTGATCAAACTATATCTATTGATGATTTGCAAAAGATTGAAGATGAAATGCATAAGATCATTCAAACAAACTCACTTATAACAAAAAAGTTAAAGAGTAAAAAAGAAGCTTTAAAAGTTTTTAAGTCATTAAAAGAGCCATATAAAGAGGCAATAATTAATGAATCAGATCAAAAAGAAGATTTTCAACTCTACTATCAAAATGATGAAGAGTTTGTTGATTTATGTAGAGGACCACATTTGCCTAATCTAAGTTTTATTGGATCTTTTAAATTAACAAAAGTCTCAGGTGCTTATTGGAAGGGAGATTCAAAAAATAAAATGCTAACCAGAATATATGGAACGGCCTGGAATACTGAAAAAGAATTAAATAAACATCTAAATGATATTGAGGAGGCACTTAAAAGAGATCATAGGCAGCTTGGGAAAGAAATGAATCTATTTCATTTTCAAGATGAAGCTCCAGGAATGGTATTTTGGCATCCATATGGATGGACTATTTACAGACAGCTCCAAAATTTTATGAGACAGAAGCTTGAGGATTCTGGATATTTAGAAATTAATACTCCGTTAGTAGTTGATAGAAAGTTATGGGAGGCATCGGGTCATTGGGATAAATACCGAGAGAATATGTTTATAACCGAAATAGATGAAGAGCATGCCAATGACAAAAGAGTGAATGCATTAAAACCAATGAATTGCCCATGTCATGTCCAAGTATATAATCAAGGTATTAAGTCATATAGAGATCTTCCAATTAAATTTGCTGAATTTGGTTCATGTCATAGATATGAGCCATCTGGAACTATGCATGGATTAATGCGGGTAAGAGGGTTTACTCAAGATGATGGCCATATTTTTTGTACTGAGAATCAAATAGAATCTGAAACTGGTAAATTCATAGAATTGCTTTCTGACGTTTATGCTGATTTAGGTTTCAAGGATTTTGATATTAAGCTTTCTACAAGACCTGAAACTAGAGTTGGATCCGATGAGATATGGGATAAAGCAGAATCAGCATTAGAGGCCGCAATAAATAATCTTGGTTATCCCTATAAAATTGATGAGGGAGATGGAGCTTTTTATGGACCTAAATTAGATTTTGTTTTGACTGATGCTATTGGAAGAGACTGGCAGTGTGGAACTTTCCAATTAGATTTTAATTTGCCAGAAAGACTTGATGCTGAATACGTTGGTGAGGATGGAAATAAAAATAATCCGGTAATGATTCATAGAGCAGTGCTTGGTTCATTTGAGAGATTTATTGGAATTTTAATTGAAAATTATGCCGGAAAGCTTCCATTTTGGCTTGCGCCTCGACAGGTTGTCATAGCTTCAATTATTTCTGATGTTAATGATTACTCTGTTGAAATCATGAACGCACTTAAAAAAGAGGGAATTAGGGCTGAAGTAGATATTAGGAATGAAAAAATTAGTTATAAAGTTAGAGAGCATAGCTCAAAAAAAGTGCCAATTATTCTAGCAATTGGTAATAATGAAAAGAATGATAGAACTGTCTCAATAAGGCGGATAGGAAGCAAAGATACTAACGTATTAAAGCTTGATGATGCTATTAAAGAAATAATTAAAGAAAATAAAGTATAAGACTTGATGGTTGCAAAGATATTTATACTCCCAATTCGTTTCTATAGATATTTTATTTCACCACTCTTTCCTCCTAGTTGCAGGTTTCAACCAACATGCTCTCAATATGCAATTGAAGTCATATTAAAAGAGGGTGTCTTTAAAGGAACCCATCTCGCAATTAAGAGGATTTCAAAATGCCATCCTTGGCATAAATAAAGATAAATAATAGTTATTTTTAATTATAAACAACACATATAATTAATATATATTTATTTTGTAGATAACTTTTATAATGATATAGTTATACAAGATTTTAAGTTCAATACAGCCAATATTAGGGGGGTTAATATGAACAAATTTTTAAAGCTTACATTTAGTTTTTGTGCGTGCTTTTCTTTAATTTTTTCTTTGAATGTTATTTCTCAAGAAATTGAAGAAGTTGTAGTTACAGCAACTAAGAAAGAAGAATCTATTCAGGATTTAGCAGTATCTGTTGAAGCATTTACTGCCGATGATATAGATAATAATATGGTTGATGATTTCAGTGACCTAGCTGAAGTAGTCCCAGGATTGATTATAGATAAAGCTATAGGATCTGGAGCTTCATACTCTATGAGGGGTGTAGGTTC
>TARA_B100001093_G_scaffold466438_1_pt1 | contig 10138 bp, 7 predicted proteins | sample TARA_B100001093 | Tara Oceans TARA_B100001093 (sample SAMEA2623116) | marine metagenome | biome: marine biome (ENVO:00000447); feature: surface water layer (ENVO:00002042); material: "saline water (ENVO:00002010), including plankton (ENVO:xxxxxxxx)" | depth 5 m
TTTAGTTAAAAAATAATTTTCTCTAGTTAAATAAATACTAATATCCCAAATTTATAAAAATAAAAATCACAGTCAAAATATATTTGATATTTTTTATTAAATCAACTTAAACATTAATAACATATTACCTTAACAAAGAGTAATAGTTCAACATTTAATTAGTAATAAATATAAATTAATACAGACAAATTTTGTTCTTTTGCTTAAACCATTTTAAAACGAATTAAAAAAAAGCTCTATGAATCTATTTATTGATACCGCGAATTTAAACCACATTAATGAATTGGTTACCTTTAATATAATTTCTGGGGTAACAACCAATCCTAGCTTAATGGCTAAGGAAGGAATTAGTGGTAAAGAAAATTGCCATAAGCGATATATTGATATTTGTGAGCTTGTTGACGGACCAGTTTCTGCAGAAGTAATATCTACAGATCATAAAGGAATGCTAGAAGAAGCATATGAATTAAGTGCACTTCACCCAAACATCGTTATTAAAATACCAATGATAAAAGAAGGTATTAAAGCGATTTATGAACTTAATAAAAATGGAATAAAAACAAATTGCACCTTAATCTTTTCTGCTGCTCAAGCTCTTTTAGCAGCTAAATCTGGAGCGACATACGTATCTCCTTTTATTGGAAGACTAGATGATGTTAATGAAAATGGCATAGGATTAATTAAAAGTATTAGAACGATTTACGACAACTATAATTTTGAAACAAATATCTTAGCTGCTTCTATTCGTAGTAAAGAACATATTAATAAGTGTGCTGAAATAGGTGCTGATTTTGCAACAATCCCCTATTCCCTTCTTAACCAATTATTTGATCACCCACTCACAACCAAAGGTTTGGAAATTTTCCTTGCTGATCATGCAAAATTAAATCCCTGATGCTAAAGCGAATCTACAATGAAAATCCAAATGAAAAAAAAATAGACGAAGTTGTTAAATGCCTTCAAAATGGAGGAATAATTATATACCCAACAGATACAGTCTATGGTTTAGGATGCGATATTAACAATAAAATTGCATTAGAACGTATCGCAAGGATTAAGGGCATTAAATTAAAAGATGCCAATTTTTCATTTATATGTTTCGACTTAAGCGATCTTTCAAAATACGCTAAACAAATTAATAGCCGAACTTTTAAATTCTTAAAAAGAATTTTTCCGGGACCCTTTACTATCATTTTAAAAGGAACCAACAAAATTCCAAAAATATTTAGCAATAAGAAGAAAACACTAGGTATTCGTATCCCTAATAATAATATTGTAAGAGAAATTGTCAAAAAATTTGGAAACCCAATTGTATCTACTTCAATACTCGATGAAGATGCTATAATAGAGTACTCAACAGATCCTGAACTTATTCATGAAAAATACAAAGATTTGGTTGATATGGTAATAGATGGTGGTTATGGAATGAATATTGCCACCACTGTTGTTGATTGTACCGATGAAAATGATTTTAAAATAATAAGAAAAGGAAAAGGCGATATCGACCTCATATATTAGCTTGAGCCTAATTATAGATTTACTTATATATTAAAAGTATTATGAAGCTTTAATATTTGATATATTAATGAATATTTTTCATCATTTTGGATAATGTAATCTGCATTGGTTCTTTTCTGACTATCAGACCATTGTTTACTCATTCTCTTAAAAACCTCCTCCTCTGTCATTCCATCTCGAAACATAATACGAGAAACTTTAAGATATTCTGGGGATTCTACTAAAACAACCTTATCTAATAACTTATCAGCTCCGGTCTCAAAAATAATAGCTGCCTCTTTAAGAACATAATTACTAGTCTGAGAAGCTGACCAAACATCAAAGTCTTTTTGAACAAATGGATGAACCAAAGCATTTAATTCAAATAGCTCTTTAGGATTAGCAAACACTTTAGAGGCAATATATGATCTGTTTAAAAACCCATCAATAATCACCATATCACCAAAAAGAGAAATCAGAGATTCTCTCAAAAACTGATTATTAAGCATCAAATCTTTTGCTCGATCATCAGAGAAATAAACAGGAACTCCCAATTGCTTAAATATCTTTGCAACAGTGGTCTTTCCACTTCCTATACCACCAGTTAAACCAACTCTAATCATTAATTTAATTTAATAAACTCAACAGTAGATGGATGATATTTTACTTTTTGAACTATTGATGGTGTTTTACTTTCATCAATAAAAACATTCAAAATAGCATTATCTGTCATATCAACTTCATTATAATCGCAATAAATGACAAAGTCAGAAGCATTAATTTTATCAACATCCTTCATAGCTACCCAATAAGACAATTCAACTTCCGCAGGTTTGATTCTCAACTCTTTTCCTTTCGGTACATTTTTAAGCTTAATAGGAATCCGTTTACTAATTTGTGTAAAACGTGCTACTTCCTGAATGACATTAATATCAGAATCTTTTGAAGAAAGAAGTTTATTAGGAAGCTGAATCTTAAGGGTAGAATTAATACTTTGAACAATATCATTCTGATTCAAAACATTTGTATAAACAAAGGAAAGTGTGTCTAAAATATGAGATGGCCCAAACACATCTATAGTATTTGGTGATATTTTAAATGAGCCATACTGCTCATAATTTTCCCTAAAATTTAAATTTTGTGGCACTTTTACTTGCACACTCTTTTTTGTCTTGTTGCTAAAATTAAGAAATAAAGTATCTGGATCAATTTCCAAAATTGAAAAACCATTTAATTCAATAGCTATATTTGATCTTTCAGATTGTGAAAGCCAAAAATAAGTATTAGAATTAGTACGCTGAAGTTTAGAAACATCAACTTTTAATAATCTGTTTGAAAATATCTCTTTTAAAAAATTAAAGCCGTATCCATTTACCTTAACCTTTAAAGCCGATAGAGGCTCATCTTTCCAATACTTATCTATAGGCTGATTTATTAATTCAACAGGATAATCAACATAGTAGGTATACTCCTTCGAAAATTTAATCAAAAACCAAAAAAGCAAAGACATCAAAAAGCAAATAGCAATAACACTTCTATTACTTCCTGAAATAAAAAAATCCAATACTTTTTGAAGCAAATTCTTAAACATATTGTTTAAACTTTGAGTGTAAATATAGTTTATTAAAACTCAACTTAAAATAGCTTAGTTTGCATTTGATACGATCTGATTTTTCTTATGAAACATATATTTAAACCTAGTCCATAAATCCTTGAAATTTTTAAACTCATCGGTATAGAAAAAACCAACACCTCCAGTATAATTAGTAACATCAGGCGCAAGCTGAAAACTCTCTTCAAGGTTTCTAAATGCAACTAAACGGAACTTACCATCATCACTTAATTTATATTCAAATTTAAAATCTCCCACAATAGTAGTTGTACTCTGTTGTGTTCCAATATTTCCATTAAATGTAATTCTATCATTTAATTTCATATTATTCAATAAAATTTCAAATTCTCTATTACTTAGTGAATCACCAAGACTAGGATTATATTTTAAACCAAGATCAAAACGACTTGAGAACTGAGAAGTCCAATTATAGAGCTGATTATTTAACATTTCGGCACCTGAAGACACAGTAGAGCTTAAATAATCAACATCGGTATTTTCATATTCACCAGAGCTCATAAAGCTGTTAAGCACCAATAGAGACAAAAATTGTTGTGTATTTTTCTCTTCTGTATTTGTTTGCTCTTCAAGTATTCGATTTGTCTGATCATCAGCATTAGGAATTTGAATATCAAATACTATATCAGGCTTAAGTAAATCTCCTGACATTCGCATTCTACACTCTACATCACTATTGCGAATACCTTCAGAATCTGAAGTTAAATGACTTACATTTGCACTTAGCCTATACAAGGCATTCAAATCCATTTGTGCTTTATAAGGTCTCCCATCCCAAGTAATTAAAGCCCCACTCTCTATTTCAAACTTTTTATTTACAAAATTCTGAAGTGTAAATAAATAATCACCTTCATTAACCTTGTAATCACCATACATATAGATATCATCTTTACTATTGTATCCTATATTAATAAATCCAGAACCTTTGGCACGGATTTTATCTCCTAAAGTTTCATCAAATATGATATTCACTTCAGCATTTTCATTAAGCTCAAAATTCATATCAATGGCCAAATTAGATTCGGAGTTTATGATCTCTGATAAAAGCAAAAGCGAATCATTGTTATTCTTGTTAATTTCTTCTTCAAGAAAATGAACAAAACTAAACTCATCAATAGTCTCATTATCATCTAAAGGAATATAAAGAGTTGTACCTTTATCAGAAATACCATTAAAATCGATAGAAATGAGATCAGGCTGACCATTAAACGCAACATCACCTGTCGAAATTACTTTACCAAAATAAGAGTTATCGCTAAAAGCATCAGTATTAAGACATAGTATACTATCTAATTCCAAATTCAAATCCATATTAATATCAGAAAAATAATGGTGATTGAATTTGCCATTTAAAGCACCAGCACCAAAAGAATTACCCTTATTTATACTTTGAAAAGAAAAGTTGTTTAATTCAATTAAATCCTGACTAAGATGAACATTTGACTCACCAATAGTTTTAAAATCAACATTTAAATAAGGTACAGTCAAATAAACCTCTTCAGCTACAAATTCACCTTCAAATTTTGGTTCATTTATATTGCCATATAAATTTAAATACCCTGTAAACAATCCTTTTAATGGATCAAGAAAGGGTAAATAAGTATTTATATGATTTAAGTTAAAATCATTTACATCAATAAAAATCTGCATGTTATTTGAATCAGCTAAAGAATTATAGTTTCCACTAAATTCTAAAGCTTTTTTATCATCTTTTAATGAGTGACCTTGTATGACTTGAACATCTTGTGTATCATCAAAATCAAAACTTAAATTAAGTGCACCAAAATTTGCATCATTTAACACTAAATTACTTGTGATGATCTCTGAATACACCTTATTATTTAATGAATCAGATACAATAATAACGTCTCCATTTACACTACCCTTAAGCGATGAATTAACTTTAGACAACCATGGCGAAATATTAGTCATCTCAAAATGATTTAGTACCAAATTAACAGTATCAATAATACCATTAGAAATACAACTAAAACTGACATCTTGAGAAACAGTATTTATGGATGCCTGAGAATTTATTTCACCATTAAAATAATGAAAATAAGAACTATCTTTTAGGGTCCATAAAGTATCAGTAAAATAAAATTGGCTCTTATCTAAAACAACTTTTAAAGATGATTGATCCATATTCACTAATCCTTTTAAACCTCCTTGAAATTTAATCGAATCGGAGCTTTCCCAATTAAGAACATAATTAGATGCGCCATAACTTCCTAATTGATTTAATGATATATTTTCAATAATAGCACTATCATCATAATTACACTTATCTCCAAGTAAATTTATCACCCAATCTTTTTCTCTAATAAGTGCACTTAGATTTAAATTATTAAGGGAATATTTTCCCCAACTTAAACCCGGACTTTCTACTGCTAACTTTATACCTTCCCCCCTATTTCTAAAACTGCCATAAAATCGAGTACCCTGCTCAAAATTAAATTTTGGAATCAATAATTCCGTCAAAGCAGACGTATTTAAAAAATCAAGCTCAAATTCAAAATCCTGAAGATAATTAGAAGATCCACTAAGCAATGGAAAATGTGGATTCAAATAAGCTAAAAGGGAATTAAATATATTTGGAACATCAATTTGACCTTCTAAATTTGCTATTATAAAATCAGATTTTAAAGAAAGAATATCTTTTTCTTTTAACTTTTCTGAAGTAAATTGAACATCATTATAGTAATGATGATTATCAGATGTTTCTAGAGAGGTGGAATACACGCCTAGTTCGCCTTCAATATTAGACCAATCGTTGCCTTTCAAATTAATTTCTATTAAACTTGAAAGATTTGCAACAGGTTCTTTATTATACAAATTCAATTTTACTAGATCTGCTTCAACTACATTAGCAACAAAATCCATTACAGGTTTGTCCTTTGAAAAATCAACTTCGCCTGAAAAATCAAGTTCTAAATCATCATCTGAAATCCATGCTTCACCTTTAAAATAATTTGGCTGTAATCTTCCATTCAAAACTATATCGTCATAAGCTCTTCCTCCAATATTTACAGAATTCAAATTACCAAATATTTCTGTGTCAAAACTCAAAATGTCAATTCCTTTACCATCAACATTAATTTCACCATCAACTTCCTTAATTCCGAACTTATTTTTAAATAAATCGACATTAAAATGATTTAAATTAAGTCTTCCTTTGTAAATAAAATCATCAAGACTATCTGAATTGATGTAAATATCTGAATCAAGGCTTCCCTTATCAGACATTAAGGATAAATTTAAATTGAAGTCAGATAAAGTACCTTCAAGGCTGACCTCAGAGTGAATATCACCAAGAAGACTCAATTGAGACATATTAGGATATAAAGGTTTGATCCATGTCCATTCTTTAGAAGCTATATTTAGAGTATCTGCCACAATAGAATATTTCCAACTTTTAAAATCTATCCAATTTTTAATCTGAAAAGCACCATTAAATAAGCTCTCATTATCAGTGCTAATCATAACGTTTTCAGCCCACAAGGTATCTTCTGAAGTTTCGATTATTGCATTTGTATTAAGTCTTAAATCTTCTGGCCATTCAAACAAACCTTTAAAGGCATAATGATCAACTTTAAAATCATTAATTTTTAACTGGCCTTGTTTACTGAGTAAATTTTGCATTAAATCGAAGCGAAGTATAGAATTACCACTTTTCCAATTAAATTCATTAATAACATTCTTATTTGAAGAAAATAAAACTCGAGCAACATCAAATTGATGGTGGGCACCATCAACTACTTCAAAATCTAAGTTACTCAATACAAAATCAATATCAGAACTCAAAAGACATTCTTTTAAATACATATTAACTTCTATAAAAGACTTAATTTCTTTGTCATTAATAACATCAAGACTCGCATTATTAACCCATAAATTATCAATTATAAGAGGCTTGGAGTTACCTTTAGAGACCAAAAAAGGTTCAAAAACTTTAAATATATTTGAATCTGAAATCGAATCTTTATAATTACAATTGAGGACTAAGTCTTGAATGTAAACTTTATTGAAATGCTTAAAACTATAGTTTGAAGTTTGAAGTTTAAACTTTTCAATATAAATCAAAGTATCATTATTACCATCAAGTAGAAAAAAATCATTAAAATGTAAACCACCTAAAATACTTGGTGTAATTTTATCAACTTGAATTTTAAGCCCATATTCTTTTTCAATCCACTTGTTAAATTTATTTGCAATTTCCTTCTGAACTGAAGGCAATCGGAAAGTGAGCATCAAACCCAAAATGAGTAAGAATATAAAAAATAATATACGCTTAATAATATTTTTATCTGTATTGATAAGACAATTCTTTATTTTTGTCAAATGACTAAAAAAAGCATCATTATACTGGGGATTGAATCTTCTTGTGACGACACTTCTGCAGCTCTTGTAAAAGAGGGTAAAATACGCTCTAATATAATTGCAAATCAGGAAATTCACAAATCATTCGGTGGTGTTGTTCCTGAGCTGGCATCACGTGCACATCAACAAAATATTGTACCCGTAGTAAATGAAGCCCTAAAGATAGCAAATATTAAGAAAGAGGAACTCGATGCTATAGCATTTACCAGAGGCCCTGGTCTACTCGGTTCATTACTTGTAGGAACGTCATTTGCTAAATCACTATCATTAGCTCTAAATATACCATTGATAGATGTGAACCATATGCAGGGGCACGTGATGGCACATTTTATTGATGAAGGAAAAAAAATGCCTACTTTCCCTTTTTTTATGTCTTACAGTTTCTGGAGGTCACACACAAATAGTACTAGTAAAAGCCTACTTTGATATGGAAGTTATAGGAGAGACTCTGGATGATGCAGCAGGAGAAGCTTTTGATAAGAGCGCTAAAATTTTAGAGCTTGAGTATCCTGGAGGACCACTCATAGACAAATACGCTAAAAAAGGTAATTCGCAAACCTTTAAATTTACAAAACCCCGTGTGGGAGATTTAGAATTTAGCTTTAGTGGCTTAAAATCTAATATTCTTCAGGTCATTCAAAGAGAATCGAAAAAAAATCCTGATTTCATAAAAGATAACTTATATGATTTGTGTGCATCAATTCAACACACAATTATCTCTATACTGCTTGAAAAAATTGATAATGCCATTAAAAAAACAGGTATTACACAAATAGCAATTGCTGGTGGGGTATCTGCAAATTCAGGCCTACGAAATGCCTTATTAGAAAGAGAAAAAACACACAAATGGTGCGTCTTTATTCCTAAATTTGAATATTGTACAGACAATGCTGCAATGATTGCGATATCTGGCTATTACAAATTTCAAGATGAACAATTTACCAACTCATCTATTTCAGCAAATGCCAGAATGAAACTTTAACCACACATACAAGTCTTTTTATGTAATAGTAAAACTTTGAATTTTCTATTTCATATTAAGGATATTAAGAATAATGTTTATACTATTTTTCTCATTACTTAATTTGTCTATTTTTGTGAATAACTAAGTAATCATGATGTACAAAACAATATATATTTACATTCTGCTTTCTCTATGCATGAGTTTTGGAATAAATGCCCAAGAAATTCATGAAGTAAAACGCGGTGAAACACTTTACAGTGTCTCAAAAAAACACGGAGTAACTATCAGTGATATTGTTAAAGCCAATCCTAAAGCAGAAAGAGGTTTGCGAAATGGAATGAGTATTGTCATTCCCATATTTCATGAGACTATTGATACAGTTGTTTACCTTATGCATAAGGTTAAACCATTAGAATCATTCTATTCAATTAAAAATAAATATGGGGTAAACGAAAAAGACTTATTAGATTTCAACCCACAATTAACCCAAGGATTCAGGTCTGGTGAATATATTAAAATACCTCAATTTGAAGAAGTTGATGTTACTGAAAAGATTGAACTACTTGAAAATGAAAAAGAGACAGACATCTTTGAAGAACTTAAAAGTAGAACTAATAAATTTAAACAAAAAGACACTTACAACATTGCTTTTATGCTCCCATTGTATTTAGATAAAAATGATGCAATAGAAAAAGAGTCTAACAACTTAGAAGAAAAAAGTGAAATCTATAAAAAATCAAATTATGCACTAGAATTTTATTCAGGTGCAAAAATTGCTATAGATACGCTCAACAAATCAGGAATGGGTTTAAACATTTATGTTTACGACACAAAAAATGACACACAAGAAATATTTGACTTGGTCTCTAAAAAAGAATTTGACAACATGGATCTCGTTATTGGACCATTCTACTCTAAAAATTTTAAAATTGCAGCTGAGATATTAAGTCGTAGAAATGTTCCCATTGTTGCACCTCTTTCCTTAAAAGGAAATCTTTTAGAAAATATCTCTAACGCTTTTCAGGTTATTCCTACAAAAAAAAGACAAGTGATGTATTTGTCAGAATTTATACATGAAAAATACATGTATGATAATATAACACTAGTCACAAGAGATAACATAAATGAATTAACTCTTAAACTGGAAGCAGGTAAAATAGACAGCACCCAATATCTTAAAAACAAAAAGAAAATATTTGATGAAGAAAAGTATGCTGATTGGATGACATCTTCTCTAAACATAGATTCTGTAGCAGCATATAAAGAAATCATTGTTGAGGGAAATGTGATTGATTCAATTCATCATGAACTTGATTCTATGGCTGAAACTAATGTCATTTTAATTCCTTCTATAGAAAAAGACTTTGTAATTGATTTACTTACAAAATTAAATGCTACCCGAGATAGTAATATTGTAGTTTTTGGAATGCCAGATTGGGTTAACTTTAAAGAATTAAACTACGAATATTTAATGAATCTAGATGTTCACCTTCCTAACAGTGGAATATTATCTTACCAAGATTCATTAACTCAATATTTCATGGATCATTATCAAGAAACTACCAATAGTGCTCCAAGCGAAAGATTTGCTTTTTCTGGCTTTGATGTCACTTATTATTTTTTATCTCTTATATACCAGTATGGTGGTCTTTCTTCAAATATGTACT
>TARA_B100001093_G_C26858885_1_pt1 | contig 10128 bp, 9 predicted proteins | sample TARA_B100001093 | Tara Oceans TARA_B100001093 (sample SAMEA2623116) | marine metagenome | biome: marine biome (ENVO:00000447); feature: surface water layer (ENVO:00002042); material: "saline water (ENVO:00002010), including plankton (ENVO:xxxxxxxx)" | depth 5 m
ACTTTTATTTTAGGTGATGTATTCAAAATTGATTTTGAGATTTATTACCCTTTACTTTTAACTTTATTGATTTATATTGGATATTTACTACATGCTAAATATACATTTAAATCTTCATCAAAAACAATACTGTTAAAGTATGTAATTCATTTAATTTTCTTTAATATATTGGACTATTTTTTCTTTGTTTATATCAATCAAAATTTTGAGATACTTGAAGCTTTCGCTACTTTTATTGTTACTTGTACATTATGGATTTTCAGATTTTTAAGCCTGAAGTTTTTAGTGTTTAATAAAGATATTAACTCAGATGAAAATTCACGAAATTTATACAACAGAATTGCAAATAACTACGATTCTTTTCATAATGATAAATTTAGTCAGAAATACTACAAAGAAATAATATCAAACAATATCATAACTGATGATTTTGACAAAAAGAAAATTTTGGAAGCAATGTGTGGAGGTGGCAACCAGTTTACAAAAAGCCTGTATGAATTGGAAACTGATTTAACTGTTCTTGATGTATCTGATAAGTTTATTAATCTCGTCCAAGAAAAATTTCCAGGAATTAATGCGGTTCGGTCCTCATTGTTAGATTTTAATAATGAGAATGAAAGGTTTGATATAATTTGCATAATTGGTGGGCTTCATGAAGTTCACCCAAATATCGATGACTTTATGCAAAAGTTACATACCCTTCTTAAAACAAACGGAAAACTGTATGTAATGGAACCACATAGCAGCTCTTTATTCAATATCCCTAGAATTCTTTGGTATAAATTTGATAATAATTTCAACAACAATGAAGGGGCCGTATCTGTTTCAAAATTAATCAAAAACAATTCTGACATATTTAAAGTAAGAAATTTAAAGTATTACGGATTTATCGGCTACTTATTTGTTATGCAGTCTGGAAATTTTAGAATTCCTATTCAACTCAAAAAAATATATTCCCCTTTACTTATTAAGCTTGAACCTATCTTTAACAAAATTTTACCAAAATACTTTAAAACATTTTTTATTCTTGAGCTTGAATCAAAATGAGTAATGGTTTTTATAGCATAATGTATTTTTTTATATTTTTTTCTAGAACATAGAGTTTCCATATTCTGTTTTTATATGATTTCTGTCCTTGTTCTAATTTGTCAAAAAGATTGGACGTATCAAAATTCAACTCTTGTTTAACATAGGATTCTTTATTGTCCAAAGTGTTGAATACTTCCTCTCTCAAGCTACTTTTTATCCAAGTATCAAGGGGCACAGCAAAACCCATTTTTTTTCTACTAAGAAAATTGTCATCAAAATCCTCACTTAAGAACTTCTTAAGTGGCTTCTTTTTATTTCTAGTAGCTGTATACCCTTTTGAATTAACAGACAAAATATATTCAATCAATTTATGATCTACAAAAGGTGACCTTATTTCTAGAGAATTTGCCATGGAGGCTCTATCAATTTTCGTCATCATAACTTCGGGTAAATAAAAATTATAGTCCGTAGCTTGCATAGATTTAAAATCATCTTCAGTTTCTATCCAGTTATGGGAAATAAAATCGTAGCTAAAATCCGAAATTCCCAAAATATCAGTGAAATTTTTATCTACAAAAAATGACTCATATCTTTCACTTGAATTTTTGTTTAACATCGACAAGTATTGATTTGTTCCAGTAGATACTGAATTATTTTTTACTAGCCATTTTGAAAGAGAGCTTATAGGGGTCTTTAATGGAAAAGGGATATAGTTATTGTAATTTGACCATGTATATCTTTGATATCCACCTAATAGTTCGTCACCACCATCACCAGATAAAGCAACTTTAGATATATTTGACATTAACTTAGAGACAAGAAAAGTTGGTATTGACGAAGAGTCATAAAATGGTTCATCATAAGCGTCAAGAGAATCCGGAAGAATATTGAGTAGTAGGCTTTCATCAATTTTTTCTAGAGTATTTGGTATATCAAATTTATTACTAGCCAATTCAGCCCAATATGACTCATCAAATTGCTTATCAAGAAAACCAACTGAAAAAGTATTCATTGAAGGTAAATATTCAGATGCTTTTTTAATTATTGAAGTCGAATCAAGTCCACCAGAAAGAAAAGAAGAAATTTCTACATCAGCTACACATCTTTTTTGAACTGCTTCATCAAATATTGATATAAATTCCTCATAATCAAATTTTTTATAATCTATAAATTGTTCAGGTGACCAATAAATACGTTTTTCTAATATTTGATTTTCCTGAACATCAAACACCATGTACTCACCATTTTTTAATTTGTTAATATTTTTAAATATTGTTTTAGGTGCAGGAACTACTCCTACCTGCAAAAATGTATAGACCGACTCTAAATCAACTTCAAAACTCTTAGAAAGTTTAATAATTGGTTCAAGAGTGGATGATATGATAATTCTTTCATTAGTAATTCTGTAAAATAAGGGTTTCTGCCCAACCCTATCTCTGGCCATAAATAAGGTTTGATTTATTTTATTAAAAATAACAAAGCTAAACTGCCCTTCTAGTTTATTCAGAATATCTGCTCCCCAAATTTTATATCCTTCTAAAATTGCCTCCGTATCGCTATGGCTTGTTAAGAACTTACCTCCTGATTTTTCGATTTCACTTCTAAGACTATTAAAATTATATATTTCACCATTAAAAACAATTGTGTAGTTTTCCTCATTATCAACCATTGGTTGGTCGGCTGAAGGGTCTAGGTCAAGAATTGATAATCTTTTAAATCCAAATTTATAGTTTTCTTTGCTTTCAATATACTTTGTACTGTCTGGTCCGCGGTGTTCTAATAAATCATTGGCTAATTCAAAGTTTTGAAAATTCTTATTTTCTTTAGAAAATTGAACTAAGAAACCACACATTTAATTAACTTCCAATACTTTTGTTAATCAAGTCTAAATAGTTTTTAAAACAGGTTTCAAAAATAAATTTATTAATTATTTCATTATCAACTTCACTATTATCTTTATATCCTTGAGAAATGTTTCTTATTTTTTCTCCAATATCTACTGCGTTGATATCAAATGAGGTCCCATTGCCAAATAGATAATTAATCTCAAGAGAAGCTGGGATATTAGAGCATAAACTTTGTTTATTTAGAAGTTTGCTTGCTAAATAAGCATTACCCAACCCCTCGTTTATCGATGTTGATATATAAAAATCACATGAATAAATAAAGTCATATATATTATCCTGCCAGCTCAAAAGTTTTACATTACTTTTTAAATCTAATGTGTCAACCAATGTCTCCAGGTTTTCACGTTCTTCCCCATCACCAATTATTAAAAGCCTTATGTCAATATCACGTAAAAAAGTAAAGGATTCAAGCAAAAAATCTAAACCTTTTACTTTATCTAACCGACAGGCTGTAATAATAAACTTTGTATTCTGAGTACTGTCGTGAAAATACTTTTTAAAATCTATTTTTGATAACTTGTCTCTATTTATATAACTCTCAACAGGATTGTAAATAGTGCATAATTTTTCAACTGGAATACCTACGTTTTTGACCAGGTCATCTTTCAAAGAATCTGAAATAGAAATGATGGAATGTGATCTAGAATATATATATCTTACAGTTTTAGAAATTATTTTTGACTTAATTGTATTGTCTTGTCTGTAGTCAGAACCAGCTTCTCTCACAATTAGAGGTACTTTTAAAAGCTTAGATATAGGGTAAATTAAAATGTTTGCATACCAAAGGGTTGATAGCAACATGTTTGGTTGTACTTTTTTTACTGTTGAATAAAGTTTAAAAAAACTAAGTATCAAACGACTTGCATTAAGTTCTATTAAACTAATATTTTTATTTTCTTCAAATGAATATAGATTCGAAGATTTGTTTGTTCCAACTACTAAATAGACATTTAAATTTTTCGAAGCTAAATATCTTGCAAGATGTACAAATGTTTCCTCAGCACCACCACCTAGAAGTGTTGGCAAAAAAAGAACTATTCTATTTTCTTTGAAATTATTTTCCATATATATGAGTTATCATTTATATATTAACATTATGATAAGAAAACTTTTCTTCCTAGAAACCTGGACATTAGCTTTTACTGAAGAATACAAAGACATTAAATCACTTAATGGCTGTAAATGGGAAATTTTAAAGCCAAACATACTCGATTATTTTGCAGATCCCTCAATCATAAATTTTGATAAAAGCAATGAAACTGTTGAGGTGCTTTATGAAAGTATAAATTTTTTAAGTGGGAAGGGTTATATAAAAAAATTAGTTTACTCACTAATTGAAAAAAAAATAGATAAATCTGAAAATTTTCTAAAGAATAATTTTCACATTTCTTTTCCTAATAAATTTGAAGTAAATGAGGAAGAATTTTTAGTATATGAAAATGAGGAAGAAGGCTTAATTGGTGTTGCAAGTTTTAATGATATAAATTTTAAAATTGTTGCTTCCAGTCCTAAAAAATATTTGGATCCAATCATAATAAAAGTTAAAAGTGATTATTTATTTATTTACTCTTATAGATCTGAAGGAGAACTTAAATTTGAGATTAACTACATTAATAAAGATTTTGAACTTATAGAAAGCGAAATGAAATATATGCACAACTCTCATTCAACAAGAAATGCAGGAAAGGCAATTTTTGAGAATGATAAAATTTATCGTCCGGGTCAAATAAATGATGAGCGGTATGGCGAAGGTATCGTGTTTAACGAATTATGCTTTACTGATGGTTCAGTTGAAGAAAAAGAATTTCACTCAATTAAATATCACGAACTATTTAAAGATTCAACTGGATTGCACACAATCAGCATTATGGAAAATATTTGTATTGTGGATTTAAGAATTAAAAAATTTAATCCACTGGCTTTTCTAATAAAATTTATGAGAAGAAGTAGAAAGTATGTTAAACAATAACTTAGATAATTTAAGAAAATATGAATTCGAATATTTAATAACAATTTTAAAACCAGAGTTATTTGAAAATATTCTTGAAATTGGACCAGGTAATACCCCTGTTACTAAATTTAGAGGGATTCACTCGTACATTGGCGTAGAAAAAGTTGTAGAAGATGAAAAGAACAATATTTATAAAATGGAAGTAGTAAATGATAATCTAAAATTTAATGTGGATTTAGTAATTGCTATGAACTCTATATATTTTATAGATGATATTTCTAAATTTTACTCAAATTTTAATAACTTAGATCCAAAATATTTTATCTATATTCTTCCCACCCCTACCTGGAGAATCTGGACCTCTTTATTTGCCTATATTGCCTTCTTTTTGAAAAAAAATAATGCTCAAAAAATTAACGAAGATACTAAATCTTTTTTTGATAAGATTTTTTTAAAGAGGCACGGTATTCGTGGTAATAGATTTAACGAATTTATTTATTACAGAAAAAATTATTGGTCTGATACTTTTTCCAATGTTCACAAAAATTATTCACTATATACAGAAAAGATAGGTCTTTTTTATACTGGTTTTAATCTATTAGGTAGTAAATTGCCAATAAATTTTAGAAAAATACTTTCACGAATTCTTGGTGCATCAAGTAGAGTTTATGTTCTATCAAGAGTAAATAAGTTTTAACCAATCAGATACTGTGTCTTCGTTGTTTAAAAATTCTTGAATGAATTTTCTACTATCTGTTAAATTTTGATGGTTCTCTTTTAAATGAGAAATCAAACTCTGTACAATCACATCTTTATTGTCACTTTCTAGTAGTAATCCCCTTTTTTCATTTAGTAAAAGTTTTACGTCGCCAACATTAGTTGACATGACAAAAAGATTCTGATTTAGAGCTTCCACAATAGAATTTGGAAAAGATTCATGTTTGCTTGTTTGAAGTAGTAGGTCGAAATGATGAAAATAAAGATATGGCTCAGGAACTCTATCCATAAATACAATTTTATCTTCTATTTTTAATTTTACTGAAAGCTCTTTTAGATTAAGATATTCTGCACCTGTTCCAAAAATAAAGAAAGTTACATCAAAATCCTGTTCTATTAATTTGTGAATTCCATATATAGATTGTGTGTAGTTTTTAAGTTTGTCCAACCTACCAACTGAAACGATATTGTATTGTGACTTTGAATTAAGTATTTTGTATTCTATATTTTTGTCAAGCTTCTCTTGAGATTCAACTATAAGATTTTTAATTACTAGTTTATTATTTTTTATAATATATTTTCCTAAAGCCTTAAAAGAAAATTGTGAATTAAATACAACATATTTTGATAAATTACCAATAATAATGTAGGAAATTAACCTAAAAATTTTTGTCTTATTACCTCTTGATGCCATTTTGCTATTTCTTACAGAAATTATATTTTTAACGTTTTTTAAAAAAAGTGATGAAACGAATGATGTCAACCAAGAGTGAAACATAAAAGAAATAATTGAAATTTTTTTATTATTTCTTAGATCAACTCTCATTTCTTTTCTTAGCTGCAAGGTTGCCATAAGCCACCAATATAAAGTTCCTAGAGTTGTCTTTTCTTTAGTCTGCGTTGAGTAAATCTTGAACTCTCGTAATTGAATATTCGATGAAATTTTACTCTTTAAAATATTGTCATATTTGAGTGAATAAAATCTTACTTCAAAACCTTCTTGTTCTAACCTATTAGCAAGCTCAACACATTGAATTTCTGCTCCGCCTAAATTGAGAGATGATGATATAAGGTATACTATGTCTTTTCTTTTTCTACTCATCTAGATTCACAATCTATTTTAGAAATTATTTCCATAGTGACTATTATATCTGTTACTTCTTTTGACTCTTGAAAATTGTTATTATGATTTAAATATGATTTATAAAAGCTTTTTTAATATAGAAAATGTAATTAGTAAGAAACTACTTGATTTTAAAATTGAGGGAGATGTTTCTATTAATTTTTCAAATATAGAGAACGTTGACTTACAAATTAATTCTATTGTCAGACATAAAAAAAATAAAAGCTTTAATGAGTTGTCTAAAGAAATAGAAAAAGGTTTAACCGAACTAGATATTGTTGAAAAGTGTGAAGTAGCTCCACAGGGTTTTATTAATATTGTCCTATCTTCTTCTTTCTTTAGTAAATATTTTTCAAATAAAAAAGTAGATTTAATTGCTTCAATTAAGCACGATAAGAGAAATTTACTACTGGATTATGGCGGTGCAAATATTGGCAAAGCACTGCATGTAGGGCACATTAGAACACTAAATATTGGAAGATCTCTGGCTAATATTTATAAATTAGCTGGAAATACAGTAATGTCTGATATACATTTTGGGGACTGGGGAATGCCTGTCGGGTTAATTATTGCCTACACAGAAAAAAATAATATTAAACTTGAAACTTTGAATCCTGGAGATTTAGAAATTATCTATCCTGAGGCTTCAGAATTATCTAAACAGGATGAAAATTTTTATTTAGATGCACAACGTATTTCTAAAAATTTGAACGAGCAAAATACTGATTACTTAAAAAAATGGAGATTGGTATATGATGTTTCCACTAAAAATATTACGAATCTTCTTAATAAGCTTAATTTTGTATTTGATATATATAAAGGTGAAAGCAATGTTATTAACTTAATTCCGGATCTTGTTAAGGAACTAAAAGAAAAAAAGTTAATAATTCTTGATCAAAAAGCTTTTATTGCAAACAATAACAGCGATCCTGCTTCAATAATCATAAAATCAGATGGAGCTTATGTCTACTTAACTACTGATCTAGCAACAGTAGTTGATAGAGAAGCAAACTATGAGATAGACGAGTATATTTATATTGTTGATCAGCGACAAAAAAGTCACTTCGAACAACTGTTTCGATTGGTTGAAGATTTTTCTCTATCTAAAAAACAATTTACACATGTTGGCTTTGGAACAATAAATGATTTAAATGGAAAACCGCTAAAAACAAGAGATGGTGGCAATTACAAACTCGAAGATCTTTATAACGATATAAGAAAATCTTTAGTTGAAAAAAATAATGAAGCTAAAGATTTAGAAGTACTTTCTCAAAGCGTCCTGACTTATTCTGATTTAGTAACAAGTAGATTAAGTGATTACAAATTTGACTTAGATAGGTTTACAAACATAAATGGAAAATCTGCAATTTATATACAATATTCGCAAGTAAGGGCAAAAAAATTAATAAATAGTTTTAATGGGACAGCAAAGCTAGAAAATATTAAGGAAAGTGAAAAGTTACTAGCAATAGAAATTATCAAATTTAACTACTACTTTGATTTAAGTATCAAAAATAATGAACCCCACCATTTAGCAGAATATTTATACATATTATGTCAAAAATTTAACTCATTTTATAAATCAAATAAAATCTTCTCTGAAGAAAATTCAGATAGTGAAATCTCCCATTTAATTTATATTGTTGAAAGTTTTTACAATACTTTATTAATAGTGTTTGAATGCCTGGGTATTGAGCCAGTTGAAAGTATGTAGTTTATAAAAATATTTGGGAACTTAGCAACCAAACAAAAATTGTAACTGGGTAACTTTGATCCTCGATTAAATTTAATTTTTTACTCAGATTGTTTAAAACAAATAACAATATAGGTATCACAATAAACCCAGAGAAAGAAACAGCTCTAGTAATTGCTGTAATCTCGTTAAATATTATTGAGTCTTTTGGCAAAAATGCCTGAAAAAATACTAAAAAGAAAAGTGATGTAAAAATTATTATTGATATATTTGAAATCAAATCTTGAAAAGTATGATTTCTTAAATTAAATGTATTCAAGAACTCAGTTGGTATAAATAAGATAAACAAAGCAACAAAGAAGAGAATTAAAAACCAAAAAATAGCTTCACCAGACCAAGTAGTTATGCTTTTTTCTACTAATCCAGCAGACTCCATTAGTAAATATAAAGAAAATCCAAGAAGTAATGAACCAAGCGTGAAAAAATAAAGGCTCAGTGAAGATTTAATTTTGTAATAATCAAAAGAAAATGTGATATTTTGTTTATTCATACAAACACATATTACTGTTTTTTTCTATTAAAATAATTCTAATTATGATTTTTCAAGATACACCGAACCCGAATGCAAAGAAAATAGAGATTGATCATGCTTTTGAAGTATCTACTAATTTATCCAACAAAGATGTTTCGGAAGATTCAGAACTGAACTTTTTTGTTAATCATGAGGGAATAAAAAACTTATTCACTGGGCCTGGATTCATTACGTTGATGAAACATGATGAGTATGACTGGGAATCTATAATTAAAGATTTTAATAATTACACTTGATATTATGTAGTTATGGAAAATTTCAATACAGATCCTAAACCCGGAAGAATCATACTTCCTTTAGTATTAATTGGCATGATTGCAACAACCTATACTTTTATTAATAGGGTTACAACAGACAATAATCTAGAAATTATAGCGGAGGAAGTCACCACTACATCAATTGACCAACCTACAGAAGATGTAACTACTACATCAACAACTACAACAATTCCGGAAAATGTAATTAAATACTTAGAAGAAATTACTGGAGAGAAAATTCAAGCAATAGAACTTGGTAAAAAAGTTTTAGAAACAAATCAACGTTGGGATGAAAAAACTACAACCTATCAAGAAGCTCAGCAAGAATTTGAGGAATTTATTAATGATTTTTCAGTTTTTACTGATACTTTGACAAACCCTGGACCACCTAGTGGTGAAGGAAATTTAGTTGCTAATCATGATGAGCTAGTAATTCTTGTAAATTTAATCTACGAGGATACTGTTGAGCTCTTAGAGGGACTTGTAGCTCCTGACACTGGTGAAAGAAGATCTTCCGCTCTTGATTCTTTTAATAATAATTTAGACTTGTTTATTAATAAAATCGAACAAATTGTAGCATCAGCAACTACTAGCTAGAAGCTGCTGAACAAACTGTATCTATCATCAACATTGCGATAACGTAAGGATCGCCATTTGCATTTGGTCTTCTATCTTCTAGGTATCCTTTTTTATCAACTTCAACTTGCCATGGAATTCTAACAGATGCTCCTCTATCACTTACACCATAAGAAAAGGTGTCGAATCTCTGAGTTTCATGTGCCCCGGTTAGCCTATCTTCGATTGATGCACCATAGTTTTTAACATGTAAATCTGCATTTTTACCAAGAGCTTCACATCC
>TARA_B100001093_G_scaffold460700_1_pt1 | contig 10124 bp, 10 predicted proteins | sample TARA_B100001093 | Tara Oceans TARA_B100001093 (sample SAMEA2623116) | marine metagenome | biome: marine biome (ENVO:00000447); feature: surface water layer (ENVO:00002042); material: "saline water (ENVO:00002010), including plankton (ENVO:xxxxxxxx)" | depth 5 m
CTTAATCATAGTATTAGATTTCTTTAAGACACTACATATACGTGCATGAGCATATTGTATGTAGTAGAGAGGATTGTCTTTTGATTGTTCTTTAGCAAGATCTAGATCAAAGTCTAAATGCTGGTCCGCTTTTCTGTTGATATAGAAGAATCTAGCAGCTTCAGTTGTTACTTCATCCATAAGTTCTTTGAGGGTTATGAATTCTCCACTTCTAGTCGACATGGTCACTTTTTTCCCAGCCCTGATTAGATTTGCAAACTGAATATAGACTACTTCAAGCTTCTTAATATCCCTATTGCTTGCTTCCATGGCCGCATTCACTCGTGGGGTGTAACCATGATGATCTGAACCCCAAATATTAATTACTCTATCGTAACCCCTGTCATATTTATCACTATGATAAGCTACATCAGATGCAAAATAAGTATGTTCTCCGTTACTTCTTTTAAGCACCCTGTCTTTGTCGTCTCCAAAATCTGACGATCTAAACCAGACTGCATCCTCTTTTTCATAAACAAAACCGAGAGAACTAAGCTCTTCAATTGACTTATCGACTTTACTCTTAACGGAGCCATCGGGTTCATAAAGCGAAGACTCTGAAAACCAATAGTTATGATTAACACCAAAATCTAGTAAATCTTTTTTAATTATTTTTAATATCTCTTCTAGGGCAAAATTTCTTAAAAAGAAAAAATCTTCACCGAGCATTGTATGAATAGCTTCTACTATTTTATCTGTAAATGCCTCATCTTCATCTTTTTCAGGGTCGATCAAAATACTTACTTCCTCTTGAGAAGAATAAAATTTATCTGATTGAATCTGTTTTAGGCTATCAGCAATTGAGATTAGATATTCTCCCTGATAGCCATTTTTTATCATGTTTATTTCGTTGTTAAAGAGCTGCGCATATCTTAACCATAGACTAGCGGCCAATATATTCATTTGTCTTCCAAAGTCGTTGATATAGTACTCCTCGTCAACCTTAAATCCTGCTTCCCTTAAAAGGTTGGCAAGCACAGATCCAAAAACCGCCCCACGGCCATGTCCTACATGCAAAGGTCCCGTAGGATTACTAGAGACATACTCTATTAAAACAGTTTGATTATTTGGTTCAGATTTTCCATAAGAATCTTTTTCTTTAAAGATTTGCTTAAGTACTTCGTTGTGTGTTTTTGTTGATAAGAAAAAATTTATAAATCCGGGACCTGCCACTTCTACTTTGATTAAATCTTCATCATTAATAAATGCATCCTTTATGGTATTGGCTATAATTTGAGGATTAGTTTTCAGAGGCTTAGCGAGGATAAGCGCTATATTTGATGCTAAATCACCATGATTCTTGTCGCTATTTTCTTGAAGAGTGACGGAGAGCTCGTCAATTCTTAGTTCTTTTCCATATAAGTTATCTAGTATCTTTACAAGATTTTCTTGAATCTTTTCTTTCATTTGGAAAATTATTTACGACCCTGATATTCGCCGTTTCTTGTGTCGATAGTGACTATTTCACCTTCTGATACAAATAGTGGAACCTTTATAATTGCACCAGTAGAGACGGTTGCTGGTTTAGAACCTCCAGTCGCAGTATCGCCTTTAACTCCCGGATCAGTTTGTGTAATTTCTAAATCTACAAAAGTAGGAGCTGCCACTGAAATAGGACTATCATTCCACGACAGTACCTTACAGATATCTTCTTCTGTCACCCATTTGTTGAGTTCTCCAACCATTTCCGTATTTACGGGAATCTGTTCGTAGGTATCTGGATGCATAAAGTACCAAGTATTTCCATCACTATAGAGAAATTGCATATCAAGTTCTGTAACATCAGCAGCTTCAAGAGATTCTCCAACCTTGCATGTTTTTTCTCCAACTCTGCCAGTCAGATAGTTTCTAAATTTTATCTTACTAAAGGCCTGGCCTTTACCAGGCTTATTGAATTCTTCATCGATGATCACGCAAGGATCATTATCAATGATTATTTTTAGTCCGACTTTGAAATCGCTAGTTGAATAAGTTACCAAGTTAGTGCCTATAAGTTTTTAAGTGAAATTAGTTTAGAACCAAATTTTACTCGCTTATTTTCGTTCAAGGAATCTAAATCTAATTTCTTTGAATCTTCAAAAATTAATATCACAGTTGATCCCATTCTAAAGTGGGCTAATTCGTCTCCAATTTCGACATTGCATTCTTCTTCTTTTGGACCAATATTCCATTCCTCTATAAGGTCATGTCTTGAATGTGCTGGCTTAGAATTCCAAAATGGGACAATACTTCCAACAACTGAAGCGCCAACGGATACCAATGCATAGTTCATCATAGCCGAGTCAATATGCAATACGGATCTTTCATTCTTAATATAAAGCTTAGGTATGGTTTCCTGGGCATTTTTATTGACACTATAGAGGGACTTGCCTAAATGCATTGATGAAATAATCTTACCTTTAAGTGGACAATGAATTCTATGGTAATCAGTAGGTGCCAAATAAATAGTCATGAAGTATCCATCCCTGTATTTATTCACGCTATCTTTTCCAATGAGCTCATCCAGGGGGTAGCGATATTTTTTGGCTTGAATAAGTTGTTGCTTATCCACAAAGCCATGATCAACTATTTCTCCATCAACTGGCGAGATAAAGCTATTGCTTGATTCATATACTTCTCTATTCTTTAGTCTCCTTGTAAAAAAATCATTATAGGAATGATATTTATTTATATCTGAGTAAATTGCCTCTTCAAGATTTGGCTTATAAATTCTCAAAAATGTTTTTATTAAAAAATTTTTTAAAAAATAATTTCTACTATCTGCCAAGAGCCCAATTAAAAACGTTATTAAAAGATGGGGGATAAATTTTTGTATCATTTATTTAAAATAAAATATTTTAGGAACGGTTTCTGAATAAGTCTTGTATTCAGTGAGTTTCAATAAAAGATTCTTTTCTATTTTAGGTAATATATTTTGGAAAAGTATAAAGGTAAGCAATAAAAATCCAAAAATAGACCACAAAGAGCTGATCGCACTAAAAGCAATAACTTGGATACCTAGAAAGAACAGAAATATCCCAATTAGATTTGGATGTCTACTTACTGCCCATGGCCCTGTACTAACTATTCTAGTCTTTTTAAAAGAGAGAGTTTTTAGATGTTTCTCGCTTTTAAGCTCGAGAGTGATGCCTAAAAGGCATATTACTAAACCAAGTAAATCTAAATAATTTAAATGCGAAGCTCCTGATAAGTAGTTAGTTGATATAAAAGAACTAAAGCAAATAAATTGAAAGAGGGATAATTTAAGGATAAGTCTAAAAATTCTAAAAATATTCTTGCTGGCAATTTCGACTCTAAGAACTTCAAGGAAATTGGATAATAGTATGACTTTTATAGATCTATAGGAGAACATTGATTTAATACACCATATAAAAAGCATGGTATTTGCTAGTAATTGTCTGTTAGAAAACTCAGATATGAGCATAAAACCCTTCAAGACTGAACCTGTCAATATAGATGCCAGGATCGATGAGAAAAAAAATTTTAGAAAAAACCTTGGACTTTTTCTAGAAACACTCCTTGAGATAAGGCTGATTAAAACCAAAGTGTTAATAAAGTAAAGAATTGTTAAGAATTCAATGTTTGACATCTTCTATATCTCAGGCTATTAGTTTTTTTTTGGCATTGCATTGAAACTTATTTGTCTCTATAGTTTACCCGTTCGTCTTGGGGAAGGTGAAAGAATGTTGCTGAAAAGCAGCTAAATTTCATCTACTATACGAACATATTTTATAAGAATTAGAAAAGTTAGGAGATAGCTATGACGCGTCTTTGTAAATTTGTTTTCATGCTGGCTGGAATTTCAGTTTCTGGCCTTGTGTTTAGTGATCAGATTCAACCTCTTTTAGATGTTGGCCAGGCTAGACAGGTTGCAGAAAAAACATCTCAATCAAAAATTGATGAAATGGATGATCAGACATCTGTAATTGTTAGTGAGTTTAAAACAGTAAGTAAGCAGATAGAAGGTTTAAGGGTCTACAACGCTCAAATGAAACAGCAGATTCAACGTCAAGAAGAAAGACTGAAAGAAATTGATAAAACAATGAAGGAAGCACAAATAATGCAAAGGCAGATCCCACCTTTCACCAGAAGAATGCTTGCGGGCGTAGAGACTTCAATTGAGCTTGATTTGCCATTCCACCTATCTGAGAGAAAAGAACGTATAGCCTTTGCGAAGGCTGCTTTAGATAACCCAACCGTGTCTCCTGCTGAGGGATTAAGACAGGTGTTAGAGGCATTTAATGTAGAAGCTGAGTACGGTAGAAAGCTAGATGCCTACAAAGACAGCATCATAATTGATGGTGAATTAAGAGAAGGTAATATCTTGAGAGTAGGAAGATTGGCAATGGTTTTCCAGACAGCTGATGAGACTCAAACTCATGCGTGGAACAACGAAACAAGGTCTTGGGTTGAGCTCGATAACAGCTATAGAAACCCAACTCGAAGAGGTTTAAGAATCGCAAATAAATTGGCTACTGTCGATTTAATGGAACTACCTTTACCAGCACCTACGGAGGTTAACTAAAATGAACAAAATTAAACTTTTTATATTTATTATTAGCTTTGGTCTTGTATCTTCGATTGCCTATACAGAAGATGGCGAAGAAGAAGCAGCAACACCTTCCAATCCTCAAGAGCTTCTAGAAATAGTAAGGCAAGGTCAATTTGCAGATACTAGACAGCAAAGAAACAGGGAAAGCGAATTTCGTAATGAAAAAAATAAACAAGCGAAACTTCTTTCTGATGCGAAAGATGAAAGAGCAAGACTAGAGAGAGAAGCTGCAAGGTTAGAACAACAGTTTGAAGCAAACGAAGCTCTCTTGGTGGTAGCAGAAGAGCAATTAAGAGAAAGATTGGGCTCTTTGAATGAAATATTTGGACATATAGCTGGTAATACAACTGAAGCTAGAAATATTATGGAGTCGTCCATCACTGCTGCTCAATTCGGTAAAGATCGAGAAGAGTTTATGACAGCTCTTGGTTCAAAAATGAACGAAGGAATTAAATTGGCTTCTATAGAAGAGCTTGAGACGCTTTGGTATGAACTTCAAAGAGAAATAAATGCTTCTGGGGAAGTGGTTAAGTTCAATACAGAGGTTATCACTACAGACGGAAATGTAGAAAATAGAGATGTTGTAAGGGTAGGAAACTTTAATGTTGTATCCGATGGTCAGTATTTAACATATTCTCCTTCTAGAGGTGCCTATTCTGAGCTATCTGCTCAGCCTGCAGGAAGATATACATCCCAGTCTTCAGATCTTTTAGGTGGAGACGCCTTCCCGGTTCAATTTGCAGTTGATCCAACGGGCCCACAAGGTGGTTCATTGCTTGAAAGTTTGATATCTATGCCTGGTACATGGGGAAAAATGCAAGAAGGTGGATTTGTTGGTACCGTACTAATGATTATTGGTTCACTAGCAACATTACTGTTTATTTGGAGATTTTATGAGCTTTGGACTATAAGAGGCTCCGTTAGAGCGCAAGCTGGATCTGCAACATTAACTGATGACAATGCATTAGGTAGAATCTTGAAGATTGCTGAAGAAGACAAAGAAGCTGATACAGAGACTTTAGAGTTGAAGATGGCTGAACAAATTCTTAAAGAGAGACCAAGTGTAGAAGGGCTGAATTGGGTTCTGAAGATTGTTTCAGTAGTCGCTCCTTTGATGGGTCTATTCGGAACTATTATAGGAATGATCGAAACCTTTACTATGATCACCTTGTTTGGTACTGGAGATCCTAAGACTATGGCAAGTGGTATTTCTACAGCTCTGGTAACAACTTGGTTAGGTCTGATGGTGGCCATACCTACTACTTTTATGTACGCAACAGTTAATAATATTTCTAGAGGAGTATTGGGTACGATAGAAGAGCACAGCACAGGAATGGCGGCTAAACGCTCAGAGGGAACAAAATAATATTTATAAACAAATAGACTATGCAGTTTTTTTATAATTTCTCAGATGCTCTCTTTGCCTTTATGCAAAGGGGCGGAGATGTACTTTATTTAATAGGACTTTTAGCCTTTGTCATGTGGTTCCTGATTTTTGAAAGAATGTGGTTTTATTATCTAACTCACAAAAATTATTTAGGAATTTCAGTGGCAGAATGGGAAACAAGACAAGATAAGGGCTCTTGGAATTCAAAGGCTATTAGAGATATGCTCATTTCTGAGAATGCCATAAGAATAGATCAAAATCTAAGTTTAATAAAAATGTGTGTTGGTATAGCACCTCTTTTTGGATTGTTTGGAACTATCACAGGAATGATAGAAGTTTTTCACTTACTTGCTGTAACGGGTGGTGGAGATGCTAAGGCAATGGCTGGTGGGGTTTCTAGATCAACTATTCCTGCTATGGCAGGTTTAGCTGTTGCATTGACAGGAACTTTAGCCAATCAATTTTTAGTTAATAAAGCTCAAAAAGAGAAAGATTTACTAGTCGATCGACTAGTTGCAGAATAGGAAATTAATTATGAGAAGATCACCAATCAGTAGTGCAGTAGCGGAAGAAGAAGATATTAATTTAACTCCCATGTTAGATGTAGTGTTTATACTTTTAATCTTTTTTATTGTAACTGCAAATTTCATTAAAGAGCCTGGTTTAGAAGTCAATAGACCCGATGCAGAAACTTCAAATATTCAAGAAAATGCAGCCATACTTATTGCCATTGGAGCGACCAATGATATTTGGATAGATGGTAGAAGAGTGGATGTTAGGCAAGTAAAGGCAAACATAACAAAGCTTCTTGCTGATAATCCTCAAGGATCAGTTGTTATTCAAGCAGATGAGAAGGCTCAGGCTGATGCTATTATCCAAGTAATGGATCAATCTAGAGAAGCTGGTGTTTATGCCATCTCTTTAGCATCTGAACCTAAGTTTTAAAATTTATGGGATTTTTTGCTGAACAAAATTTAAAAATGTTAGGGGCAACCTTAACCTCATCATTGTTTTTAACGGTGGTAATCTTTTATGTCATGCAAGCATTAATTGATGTAGGTGATGTAGAGTTAGACGACAAGTCTTTCAAAATTGCTGATGTAACGATGCCAGAAAGAGAGCTAGAATTAATGATGGACATGGAGCGCCCTCAAGAAGAAGAACCGCCACCAGAGACAATGCCTCCAGAGTTTGATATGACACCTCCTGCAGATTTAGATGCCTCCTCTGCAAGGCCAAATCTGAGTTTCAAAGGAAAAAAAGCTGGTGTTTTTGCGGATGGGTCCTATGTTCCTATTTTCCAAGTACCGCCCGTCTATCCAAGAAGAGCACTTGAGAGAGGCATAGAAGGATGTGTAATGCTGAAATTTACCGTTACAAAGGTAGGATCTACAAAAGAACCTGAAGTTGAATGGTCAGTGCCTCCAGGAATTTTTGATCGTGCTGCAATGAGATCAGCCTTAAAATATAAATATAAACCTCAAATAAGAGATGGTGAAGCTATAGAAGTGCCTAATGTAAGAACAATAATTGTTTTCAAGATTGATGACCCAGGCAAGCCAGCAGATTATACTCCCGAGGGATGTGCGTAGATTGTTATGATTAGATTAAGTTACTCTTTAAAATTACTTTTAATTGCCACAGTGATAAGTTTATTGCCGGTTGCATTAGGAGTCTCACCATTAGATTATAAAGGAGCTTCTGTAGAAGCTGCCGAAGACGATCAGAAGAAGAAGAAGAAAAGAAGACGTACAAAATTGCCTAGTAAGAAGATGCAGAGGATTCTTCAAACCATGGTTCCTATGATTGAAGAGGAGCAGTGGGAAGCTGCTCTCCTTGCGTTACAGCCAGTAGCTGTAGTCGATTCTAAGTTTACTAGTACTGATAGATCTAAGATGTATTACTATCAAGGATATATTTTCTTTTCTCAAGAAAAATATGGCCTTGCTGAAGGTGCCTATAAGAATCTGATGTCTGAAAAAGATTCAACTGATCAAGAGAGGTTAGGGGCTTTATTTTCATTATCGCAGCTTTCATATATTGCTGAAGACTATAGATCAGCAATTAATTACCTTCTAGAGTGGTTAGAGTTAGAAGAGCTTCCAAGTTCTGATGGATATGGATTGCTGGCACAAGCTTATTATCAGCTAGAAGATTTCCAAAAATCAGTTGAAGCCATTGACACTGCAATCAACATTCAAGAATCCCAAGATATTGCAATTAAGGTAGCAGTTCTAGATGCTGAAGGTAATGAAACTGGGGAGATGATCGAGACTGGAGAAACACGAAAAGGAGTTGCGAAGGAAAACCATTACCTTTTAAAAATGGCCTTGTATTCTGAGCTGAAGAAAGACTTAGAAGTTTTACCTATTTATGAAATTCTAGTTCAGCATTATCCTAAAAAGAGATATTGGACAAACCTTTCAGGTCTATATGGTCAGAGAGATAGACAAATGGATCAGATGGGAGCTTTAGAAGCTGCTTATGATGATAGGCTGCTAGATAAACAAAGAGAGTTTACTGCTCTCTCTCAATTATTATTCATGTTTGAGAATCCTCGCAAAGCTGCAAGGGTGATTGAAGACGGATTAAATCAAGGCATTGTAAAAAAAGAAGAAAAGACTCTGAAAGCAGCAGCTCAATACTGGCATGCTTCTAAGGAACTTGAAAAAGCAAAGCCTTATTATGAAAAGGCTGCTATTAAGTCTAAAGAAGGTGAGCTATATATCTTTTTAGGACAAGTGCATTTTAGTTTGGATGAATTCTCTGAAGCTGAAAATGCTATCAGACAGGGAATAAAAAAAGGGAAACTTAAGGATGAAGCTGCTGCATTTATGCTGCTAGGGCAAATTAATTTTGAGAACCAAAAATGGGAATCAGCCATCACTGCCTTTAGAAAATGCATAGACGTAGCTGAAAAACAGTTCGACGACAAGAAAAAGAAACAGAAAGAGAAAAAGAAAAGAGTCCAAGATCAGGCAAGAAAATGGGTAACTTATACTGAAGGCGAAGAAGAGAGAGTAGAAGCCCTGAAGCTTAAACGAAAGGCTTTAGGCGTCTAGATCTTAAGATATTCTACGAAACTAAATTTAATACCATTCTCGGAGCTGTCCTTTCTAGACACTTCTTTCCATTCTTCAGTGCTCCATTCCGGAAAATAAGCATCAGGTGAATCTATATCTAAGCCAACCTCTGTAATAATCAATTTTGTTGCAATAGGCAGGAATTCTTTATAAATATACTCTCCACCTATAATATTTATTGTTTTTGAAAATATTTTTGCTTCATCTATTGCATCTTCAACAGAGGTTACCTCTTTAACACCTTCTCTATCTTGGGGAGATCTAGTCATCACTATGTTTTTTCTATTTGGAAGAGGTCTTCCTATAGAATCAAAGGTAGCTCTGCCCATAATGATCGCACTATTCTGAGTCTTTTCTCTGAAGAACTTAAGGTCTTCTTTTATATCCCAGGGTATGCCACCATTTTTTCCTATAGCTAAATTTTGATCTACGGCTGCAATTAAAATGATTTCCATTAAACGGCTATCGGCGCACTAATAAAAGGATGAGAATCATAATTTAACAATTCAAAATCTTCGTAACTATAATCAAATATAGAAGCCTTTTTATTTATTCTTAATTTAGGGAGTATATGCGGTTCTCTAGAAAGCTGTTCTTCAACTTGATCTAAGTGGTTTAGATATATATGAGTGTCTCCTAGCGAATGTACAAATTCCCCAGGCTCTAAGCCTGTTACTGAAGCTATCATACAAGTCAGTAGTCCATAGGATGCTATGTTGTAGGGCACGCCTAAGAATACATCGGCACTCCTTTGATACAACTGGCAGGAAAGTTTATTTTCGTTTACATAAAACTGGAATAAGGTATGACAAGGTGGTAGCCCAGACTTGATCATTATAGGGATTTCTTTAGGGTTCCAGGCTGAAACTATATGACGCCTAGAGTTCGGATTACTCTTAATATCTTCAATGACTTGATTCAGCTGATCTACGCCTTCGAAGTCTCTCCATTGTTTACCATAGACAGGCCCAAGATCACCGTATTGTTCAGAAAATTTATCATCCTCTTTTATGAGTTCTATAAATTCGCTTAACTTTGCCTTCCATTCACTAGAGTGCATAGT
>TARA_B100001093_G_scaffold2149_1_pt1 | contig 10121 bp, 10 predicted proteins | sample TARA_B100001093 | Tara Oceans TARA_B100001093 (sample SAMEA2623116) | marine metagenome | biome: marine biome (ENVO:00000447); feature: surface water layer (ENVO:00002042); material: "saline water (ENVO:00002010), including plankton (ENVO:xxxxxxxx)" | depth 5 m
TTTTAATTCATTTAGTTTAGTTTTTCTCTAAATTTTGAAGATATTTTGTTGTTGCTATTTGATGGAGCCTGCTTTCAGTTCTGGCCCATAGATGCTGTAACTGATATCCAGAATATAAGTTATTAATCAAATTTGGATTATAAAAAAATTTTAATTTTTGTTTTTCTTGATAAGCAATATCAATAAAACTTATAAATCTTCTTAGTTTATCAATATGGTCGTCATTACAGGGATGAAAATTATTGATAAATACCCATTCAAATTTTTTCACAATTTCAATAAAATCATTGCTCGCACAGGGCAAAGAAAAAAAATCTTTAAAAGAGAGCCAAAGAAACTTATCAGAGCAACCCAAGCAATTGAATATTCTATTGTTTACTAAAAATTCAGACTTTTCAGTGATCTCTTTTTGAAAGGTTTGCTGCAAGAAATCCTTAACGGAGTTGTCACAATTTATATCCTCTGCAGAACTATCGAACTTGGCAATTTCTCTTAGCCTATAGTCTTCATTACCTATGAGATTGTAAATAAAAAAATTTTTATTAATAAATTTTATTGTTTTTAAAAATTTAGCTCTTTGGAGACCATCTTTGTAGAGATTATCTGGGTGTGAGTTAGAAGAAATCAAAACCCTTATTCCTTTATTGGATAATGCTTCAATTAAAGTACCGATAATCATCGCGTCAGCAATATCCTCAATTTGAAATTCATCTATAAAAATAATTTTGTAATCATTTGAAAGACTCTTTACAACTTTGAGCAATGGATCACTATTTCCTGAAAATTCAGATAATTTTTTATGCACAAGCTGCATAAATTCTATAAAGTGGAATTGGCCCGCATCTAAAAAATATGAATCTTGAAGCGCCTGTAGCAACATTGTTTTGCCCCTGCCCACTGGTCCCCAAAGATATAAATTAGCACTAGTATGATTTTTTGAAAAAAATGTTGGGGGTTCGTAAAGTGAGTCCTGCTCAATAAAAGCTTTTAGAAATAAAGCTTGCGCATCATCAAGCTTTATTCCTTGAGCAGATAAATTCTCAAGTACAACTTTTATATCCTTCATATTATTGATTTAATGATCATATGAAATTTTTTAATAACAAACTTTCAAGGATAAATTTTTTAATCTTGATTGGTATTTTGACATATCTCTATACAAATATGTCGAATAACAATGGTTACGTTAGTGCAATTTCAAAAGCATCAGCTTCAGTAATCAATATAAGCTCTAAAAAAAATATTGACGCTAGATTATTTGATGAAAGATCAGCAAATAACCTTATTGGCTCTGGAATTATAATTTCCGATGATGGATATATCATTACTAACCTACATGTAATAAGTGGAACAAAAATTATTGAAGTAGAATTGGATGATGGTCGAGTTTATCCAGCTTCCTTGATCGGTTTTGATGAACGGTCTGATCTTGCAGTAATTAAAATATCGACAATGGATATTTTAAAGCCTATTGAGGTATCAAATAGCTCAACGGTTCAAATAGGTGATCAGGTAATTGCAATTGGGAATGCATTTGGTTTAGGCAAAACATTTACAAGCGGGATAATTAGTGCAACTGGAAGAGATTATGGCAATCCTTACCTTGAGCTTATTCAAACTGATGCAGCTATAAACCCAGGAAATTCTGGTGGAGCTTTGATTAATCATAAAGGCAATCTTATTGGAATGAATACAAAGATTTTTTCAAAGACTGGTTCTTATGCTGGAATTGGTTTTGCTCTTCCAGCTAATAAATTAATAAATCTTGCCTCTGAGATAATTAAATATGGATCAGTAAAAAGATCATGGATTGGAGATTTTAGAGTAAAACTTAAGAGGTTCTTTTTTAATAACAAAGTAATGATTGGTCTTGAAATTGTTGAACTTAAAGAATATGGGCCTCTGTTTAATACCGGTAAAGTTAGACCGGGATCCATTATTATCTCCATAAATAATCAAGCCCCTTCATGGGAAAATTTAATTAAGGCTATAAATAATTCATTTACGGGTGATGAAATTAATTTTGAAATTCTACAAAACTCTAAAGTTGAAATTCTTAATATTACAACTGAGGCTTCTCCAAGCTAATTTGGTAATCTAGTAATATCTGCCCCTAAATAGGAAAGCTTTTCTTCGATTCTCTCATAGCCTCTATCTATATGATAAATACGATCCACAATAGTTTCTCCGTCAGCACACAGTCCTGCCAAAATTAAACTTGCAGAAGCACGAAGATCTGTTGCCATAACTGGTGCTCCATTAAGAGAAGAAACGCCTTTGATAATTGCGTTACTGCCTTTAACTGTGATGTCACATCCCATTCTATTCAACTCCTGAACGTGCATAAATCTGTTTTCAAATACATTTTCAGTAACGACAGCTGATCCGTCTGACAGGGAATTCAGAACCGTAAACTGTGCTTGCATGTCAGTTGGAAATCCTGGAAATGGAGCTGTTGAAATATCTACAGGTGAAATTGAACCATTTTTCATGCTCAAATGGATATCATTATTTCCAACCTTGATAGTTGCGCCACTAAGCTTTAACTTATCAAGAATATTATTCATGCGAAAAGGTTCAATATCCGAAATTGTTATGTCACCTGCTGTAATAGCTGCTGCAATTAAATAAGTTCCAGCTTCTATCCTATCAGCAGGAATCGAAAAAATAGAACCTTGCAGATCATCTACACCATCAATTGTAATTTCATCAGTGCCAGCTCCCTCTATTTTTGCTCCCATAGATTTTAAAAAATCTGCTAAATCTTCAACCTCTGGTTCCTTTGCAACATTTCGCAATATTGTTTGGCCTTCTGCAAGCACAGCTGCCATCATAATATTTTCTGTGCCAGTTACAGAAACTCCTGGAAAGTTAATTTCACAACCTTTTAACTTTTTAGAGCTTGCTTCAATGTACCCATTTTTTAACTCAATTTTTGCTCCAAGTTTTTCTAATGCGTCTAAGTGAAAGTCGACTGGTCTAGATCCAATCGCACACCCTCCGGGCAAAGCGATCCTTGCAAAACCATGACGAGCAACAAGAGATCCAAGAACCAGAATAGAAGCCCGCATTGTTTTAACAAGCTCATAACGAGCTTCAAAATCATGAAGATTAGCTGTAGAAATAGTAAAATCCATAGTCTCATTTAAAGTGATATCGGCTCCCATTGATCCCAAGATTTCAAACATTGTTGTAATATCTTGAAGGTAAGGTAAATTTTTAAAAGTTATAGCCTTGTCACTTAATATTGTTGCCGCAAGCATTGGTAAAGCAGCATTTTTAGCTCCTGAGCAAGAAATAGAGCCAGAGAGTCTATTTCCGCCGATGATTTTTAGTTTTTCCATAATTAGCTCATTTCTGAGGGGGATTTTGTAATTAAACTTAAAGCATGTAATTCACCTGTTTGAAAAAAATCTTTTAAAGTACTCAATACTAGTTTATGTCTTTGGATAGTACTCAGCCCATCAAATTGTCTGCTCACAATCAATACTTTTGAATTGCAGTCCTCACCATCAAAAGATATTTCAGCCTCAGGAAAGTGCAATTTAAGAAGGTTAGTTATATCCATTAGATATTTTTAGTGGAAGGTTATTCAAGGTTAGCATCAGAAGTCCAATGCTTTATGATCTCATCAATATTTTCATTATGCTCTTGTGCCAGCGCTTGAAATTGATTTCTAAAAGTAAGACCTAAGTTGACTCCATTTACAATTATATTAATGATTAACCAATTTCCATTTTTATCTTTCCTTACTTTGTAGGTGATGGGGTAAATATTACTAGCAGTAATTAAATTCTGCTGGACATCCTCTGTTCTTTTATATACTGACTCTTCTGGAAAAATAGTAACAATTTTTTGATCGCCCCATTGAGCCAAGGTTGAGGAATATGTGTCAAGAAGTGAAGTTTTAAAAGATTGAATAAATTGAAGTCTTTGAGCTGCTGATGCAGCAAGATAATATTTTTTACCCATAACACTTGCGCCAACTCTCCTGAAATCTACCATTGGTTCAAAAACCACGTTGATTTTATCTTTAAATAACTCAGGATCATTGGAATATAATTCTTGATTATTTCTTATGATGGAGACCATCTCTTGAGCCTGAAGATCAATAAATTTATGAGGATTAGAAGCGCTCACTGCATTGCTATGAAGGCACATAATTCCAATAAAAAATGCTAGAGATTTTAAAGTAGTATTCATAAATGTATTATAACATTAGTAAAAAACTATGAATGTAATATGAAAGATAAGAATTTTATCAGCTCGGCACTAAAGGTAATTGAGATAGAGTCAAAGGCTGTAATGAGTTTAAGCAATCAAATACAACCAGATTTTGAGAGTCTATGCTCAAATATTCTCGACATAAAAGGCAAATTAATTTTAATGGGGATAGGTAAATCTGGTCATATAGCTCAAAAAATTTCAGCAACATTATCTAGCACTGGAACTTCATCATTTTTTATACATCCAACTGAAGCAGCCCATGGAGATTTAGGAATGATCAGCAAGCAAGATGCTATCTTAATTTTGTCTAATTCAGGACAAACAAAAGAGATAATAGAGATTTTGCCTGCATTGAAACGCTCAACTACAAATATTTTTACCCTTACTAATAATGATCAATCAACTATAGCAAAAGCTGGCAAAATTAATTTGGTGATAAATGCTGATGAAGAAGCTTGTCCGTTAGATTTAGCTCCAACCTCTTCAACTACAATTGCTTTAGTGTTTGGAGATGCCCTAGCGATTGCTTTATTGGAAGCTCGTGGATTTGGTAAAGATGATTTTGCGAAATCTCATCCAGCAGGACAACTTGGGAAAAAACTTACTACACTTGTTCAAGATTTAGCAGTCATGAATGAGCAGACACCAATTGTTAATCAAGCTACGTATTTAAAAGATGCATTAATGGTAATAACTGAAAAAAAACTTGGGGTAACTCTGGTTTCAAATGAAAAAAAAGTAATAGGGATTTTTACAGATGGTGACCTAAGAAGATGTCTCAATAATGAAATCGATCTAAATAAAACTCCTATTAAGGATGTTATGACTACTAATTTTAAAAGCATTCAAAGTGATGCTCTTGCAATTGATGCTGCTGAAATTATGGAAAAAGATAAAATTTTTAGCCTAGTAGTTAATTCCTCAACAAACGGTGGCAACAGCATGGGTATTATTACAATGCACCAGCTTCTTGAAGCAGGAATTATTTAAAGCAAAAAAATGTCTCGAAAGTTTAAGATCTTATTAATTATAGTGGGGTATTTATATCTTCCTAGCGTGGCTTCAGAAGATTACTCAACCCTTCAAAATATTTCAATTCAAGCAAATCAAGTCACAATTGATGAAAAAACTAGAAAATTAACTTTTCAAGACAATATTACAATAGAAATTAATAGCTATATTATAAAAGGTTCTAACGCCATGCTTAGTCATCAAGATGAAAAATTAGAAATATATGGAGAGCCAGCAACCATTCAGTCTGATGCAATAGATGGCGAAGCAGAAAAATTTGTAATATATCCAAATGAATCTATGCATTTAATTGGAAATGCAAAGCTTTTAAACGAAGGAAATGCAATTACATCTAATTTTATTGCATATAAAATCAGCGCAAATGAATAGTAACCGTCTAACTCTAACCAATATCGAAAAAACACTTGGCTCGAATAAGATTCTATCAGATGTTAGTTTTTCAGTTGGAGCAAAAGAAATTGTAGGTTTACTGGGTCCAAATGGGGCAGGCAAAACCACAGCTTTTTATATAGCTGCTGGGTTAATTTTTCCTAATAAAGGCAAAGTATTTATTAATGATAAAGATGTTTCAAATAATCCAATGCATGCCAGAGCAAATCTAGGATTGGGTTATTTGCCTCAAGAGGCATCAATTTTTCCAGATCTAAGTGTTGAGAGTAATCTTTTAGGAATAGCTGAATTATCCAATGGAGATACTGAGCAGAAAACAAAAAAACTAACAAAAATTATAGATGACTTTGATCTAAATAACATTCTGCAAACGAAGGGAAGAATGCTGTCAGGGGGGCAAAGGAGAAAAGTTGAAATAGCTCGAACTTTAATTTGTGAGCCAAGTATCATCCTTCTAGATGAGCCATTTGCAGGCATTGATCCTATAGCAGTTGAGGAAATAAAAGAATTGCTTAAAGAGATTTGTAAAAAAAATATTTCAATTTTAATAACTGATCATAATGTTAGAGAAACTTTAAGCATATGTAACAGAGCTATCATTCTCAGCGAAGGAAGCGTCATTGCTGAGGGAAACGAGAAGAGTCTAAAAGAGAATGCTCACGTTAAGCAGAAATATTTTGGTCAGATGTTTTCGTAAGTAATGGCGATTAAGCTTGTAAGAGAATTCAAACAAAATCAACAGCTGTCGATTACTCCACAACTTAAAAAATCTATAGATCTTCTTCAGCTCTCAAGACTTGAAATTATTAATAAAATTAATAATGAGATAGATGAAAATCCTTTTCTTAAAAAAGATTTTGATCATGAATTCAATTCAAACTTTGATGGCGTTAATCTTCTTGAGAATTTACCAAATGAATTAACTTTGCAAAATCATCTCAAAAGCCAGCTAGAAGATATAAAGCTAAGAAATGCAGAAAAAAAGATTGCGTTAGCAATTATTCAGTCACTAGAAGAAAACGGGTTATTGCATATGGACCTAGATGAAATTGAGGAAATGATGGAATACGCATATTCCATAAAAGAGATTGAAGATGTGTTAATTAATATTATTCATGATCTAGACCCAGCAGGTATTGGTGCGAGAAGTTTTAAGGAATCAATCTATATACAACTAAAGAAAAAAGAAATTTCAACAGAGGAACTAGAAATTGCATATAAAATTTTATTTAATCCTCAATTTTCAAGTTTTGATAGCGCAAAAATTGATTTAACCATGCATTACTCTGAGCATGCTATTGAAACTGTACTTACAAAAATTAAAAAATGCGATCTTTCACCTGGTTTGGGATTTGAATCGACACATATCATCCAGCCAGACTTAGAGGTAATTCCAGATGATGATCAAAATTTTAATGTCTACTTTAAAAAAGACAACTTTCCCATGATTAGTCTTGATCAAGATTTAGAAGCATTGGTAAAAAATAAGAAAAATGAAGCTGGCAAAGAATTAAAAGAAAAAATGAGTGAAGCAAAATGGTTGATCAGAGCAATAAATAAAAGAAATGAAACTGTTCAAAATGTAGGTACATTGATTTGCAAAATACAAGCTGAATTTTTATCAAACAAATCTGCTGAATTAAAACCAGTGTCTAATATTGAACTTGCAAAAGAATTAAAGATCAGTCCGTCAACTGTTTCAAGAATTCTAAGGTCAAAATATATTCAAACACCTAAAGGTGCTATTTCTATGAAATCACTATTAGCGAGCTCTGTATCTAAAACTAGAAAAGTCACACCCATGCAGTTAATGGAAGAAATTCAAAGAATAGTCAAAGAGGAGAGTAAAAAGTTAAGCGATCAGAAGATTTCTGATTTGCTTAATCAACGAGGATTTAACTTAGCCCGAAGAACAATCTCAAAATATCGAAAAAAAATAAATCTACCAAGTTCAAGAAATAGATAATTCATAATTTAGTGAGTTAGAATTGAAGCTATGACTGAGAGAAAACCTCGCCACTTCTCATCTGATGATCTCCTAAAAAGCATTCAGGGGCAAGAAGTTGAGCCCTCCATTAATCAAATCAAGAGAATTTTATCTGGCATGCATCCCTCTGAAGTAGCGCATAGTATAGAATCTTTGCCGCCCAAAGAAAGAAAGTTTTTATGGTCTCTGATTGAAGTACAAGATGAGGGCGAGATTATTGCTGAGTTGCATGATGAAATTCAGCAAGAGCTTATCTCAGAGATCTCGCCTGAGGAATTAATTACTATAATAAGAGACTTAGAGCTTGATGAGATTGTCGATATTCTTCAGATTCTCCCAAATCAAAAAACTGAAAATATTTTATCAGGGATGTCTAAAAGGGACAGGCAGAGAATTCAGGAGGCCCTAGAATATCCAGAAGATTCAGCTGGTGGATTGATGAATACCGATATTATAAGTGTAAGGCCAAAACATAACCTTGAGGTTGTAATGAGGTATCTTCGAGCTCAACGAGAGTTACCAAAAAACACTGATCAAATTTTTGTTGTTTCAAGAGAAAATAAATATCTAGGCTCATTGCCAATTTCTTTAATCGTTGTATCTGATCCTAGTCTGAATGTAAGAGAGTTAATGGAAACTGGAATTCAACCGTTAGAAGCGAATTTAAATGATAAAGATGTTTCAAGACTATTTGAACAAAATGATTGGGTATCAGCACCAGTGATAGATGATGAATCAAAGTTAATTGGAAGAGTAACTATTGATGACGTTGTTGATGTGATTATGGAAGATGCAGATCAAAATTTTCTTGGAATGGCGGGAGTTGCTGAAGATACGTTTGCTGCACCTGCGAGAGCAGCAAGAAGTAGAATTTTATGGCTATCAATTAATCTTTTGACTGCTTTTATCGCATCAATGACAATAAGCCTCTTTCAAGCAACCATTGATCAAATAGTATATTTAGCTATTCTAATGCCTATTGTTGCAAGCATGGGTGGAGTTGCGGGGACCCAAACTGTGACAATCATGATTAGGGGATTAACCCTGCAACAAATTAATCATTCAAATCTAAAATGGCTATATAAACGTGAAGTAGCAGTATCAATCGTAAACGGAATCATTCTATCCATTATGGTTGGAGGAATTACATATTTTTGGTTTGAGAATATAATTATTGCAACTTTGATTTGTGTTGCCATGGTGGTGAACCTGGTCTGTTCTGCAATAGCAGGTATTTTTATTCCAATAATTTTACAAAAATTTGATCAAGATCCAGCTATTGCTGGAAGCGTGGTTGTAACAACTGTGACGGATGTAATAGGCTTCTTATCATTTTTAGGTCTTGCTACTTTATTTCTTGTTTGACTCTTTCTAATTTTGGCTCTGAGATAGTACCAAAAATTTCATATTGATAATTAGTCAGATTATTAATATCTTCCTCAAATAATTCATTAATCACGGCTGAACCGGCAACAGCTGGAATTCCGCCAAGGATCGCTGCGTACCATGGAAGATTTTCTCCAATCCTAATCCTCAAGTCTAAATTTAGGTCTAAATCATTCAAGTTATTTTTTGAGTTTTTGTCAATTTGGCCTACCCACCTCATTTTGGCTGCATTTGTTTCAATGAATAAGGGCGATGTTAAGCGCATCTTTGATTTACTAAATAACAGGTCTCCTTCAACCCTACCTAATTTTGTAGCAGTAAACTCATCAATTGAAAGATCTAGATTTGCTAGCTTGCCCAAAATATTTCTTAAATTTAACACTCCTAGTAAATTTAAGGCCAATGAATCAGAGATCGAATCTTTGAGTAAAAGATCTTTCAAAATAAAATTAGTCTCTCCTTCTATATGACTTAAAGTGGAAAGTTCTCTCCATTGCAAATTAAGAGACCCATTAAAATAAGAAAAATCTGCAAAATCTTTTAAATAAGGAATTTTGTTAGAATCTTTTATTAAAAAATCTCCTCTAATTTTATATATAGGCTCATTTTTATCGATTGAAAAATATGCATTTGAAGATTCTTTAAATGGTTTAATCGATATTAAATTTGAACTTAATTTAAGATTATTGGCTGTAAAATTATTTTTATTGTTTAAAAGATAAACATCAAGATTTTTAATTTTCAATTTGTCAAAAGAGGAGTTTCTTACAATAATTCTTGAATTTAAAGCTGTATCCAAACTTGATTGCGCAGAATTTATAAAATTTATATCAGGAATGGTTGAATCTTTTATTTCTATTCTCAAAAACCCTGACGAATCCATTCTTAATTTTACATTGAGCTTATCTGCAATTAAATTGCCTATTATTTCTGAGTTTTTTAATTCAATTAATCCATTTAGATCAGCAAAGCTATTACTAAAAAGTTCAAGTTTTTTAATATCAAAAGCTAACTGATTAAATTTTATTGATGTTGATTCTGAGAACTTAGAAAATGAAGCATTTAATAAATTTTCAGAAATAAATTCCGAATAAAGATA
>TARA_B100001093_G_scaffold229673_1_pt1 | contig 10120 bp, 9 predicted proteins | sample TARA_B100001093 | Tara Oceans TARA_B100001093 (sample SAMEA2623116) | marine metagenome | biome: marine biome (ENVO:00000447); feature: surface water layer (ENVO:00002042); material: "saline water (ENVO:00002010), including plankton (ENVO:xxxxxxxx)" | depth 5 m
TATACAATAACAGCAAGCCACAACGCCATGAGCGCAGGGCCAATAACAGTAAACAACGGTATAACAGTAACAGTTCCTTCAGGAGTTAGGTGGGTTGTAGTTTAATGCCTGAAATTAAAGTAGACGCAGTTGTAAATTTAGCGGGTACAGGTAAGCCAAACTTTCCTGTTAGCCCGACCCATTCTAGTGGATCTGCTTTAAGCACTTTAAATACTTACTCTTACACATCATCAGGAACAGAGCCTAGTAGCCCTAAAAACGGGGCTATCTGGTGGGATAGCTCTAACAATAAAGTGATGATTTACATAAACAGTGAGTTTAAAGAGATTGAACTGAATACTGATTATCCTGCAGGTTCACCTCCTTACCTTGGCTCTAGAGGTTTCACTATAGGTGGATCGAGCGCAACTAATACTATACAATATTTTGATATTTCTGCAGGGAGTGGGAACGCTTCTGATTTTGGAGACTTGTTACTTCATTATTATGATGGAGCCGCTGTTTCTAATGGATCTAGAATTGTTCATGGTGGAGGTTATTCAAATAATAGCCCCGCAGAGACAAAAAATGTTATCCAGTATTGGGCTAGCGCAACAACAGGAAACGCAACAGACTTTGGCGATTTAACTTCGGCAAGAAAGCATTTATCTGCAGCAGGAGATGCTACCAGAGGTATTTGGGCGGCAGGTCGTGATACAAGCAATCTTAAAACAAACATAATGGATTATGTTACCCTTGCGTCTGCAGGTAATGCTACAGACTTCGGTGATCGAACCATAAACGGTGCTGATTACATATCTAGTACAAACGATGCAACTTATTCTGTTTTTGGTGGTGGTGAGCAAAAAGTCCCACCAAGTGGAGGAACTTTTACAGGATATACAAATACCTTAGATTATGTAACTACTCAAACTGCAGCAAACGCAACAGATTTTGGTGATCGCACTATAGTCACATATGATACAGCCCAAGGAGTTATTGCTGATGCAACAAGGGGATTATTTGTAGGGGGTTATATAGCTAGCAGTCCTTATGCAACAAATGTAATAGATTACATAACCATAGCAAGTCCGGGCAATGCCACGGACTTTGGTGATCTAGACGCTGCTAGAGCCGGGGTATCAACAACTAGTGACGGAACAACTGGAGTGATGATGGGTGGTTTTGATTTTCCTAGTAGTAGTGGTGATCATGACAAAATACAGAAAGTAACTATACAAACAGCAGCCAATGCTACAGACTTTGGGAATCTTGTATCAACCTCTGTAGGCTATTACAACGGTTCAGGTGCATCAGGAGCGGCCTCATGACAGAATTAAAAGTAGATAACATAACCAACCTAGCAGGATCAGGCAAACCAAACCTACCTGTTGCTCCAACTGTAGGAAGCAACGCAGCCATAAGCACACTAAACACACACTCGTATACATCTTCTGGTACGGAGCCTAGCAGTCCTAAAAATGGAGCTTTGTGGTGGGACAGTACTAACGACAAAGTTTTTGTTTATATAGATAGCGAGTTTAAGGAGATTGAGCTAAACGCTTCTGCCGCTGCCGCTGCTACAAACTACGGAGACAGGCTAGTAAGAGTGGGCTTCGCTACAGCAAAAAATGATATACATCGTCTTGATATTACAACACTGGGTAATGCTGTAGATTTTAAAAATTTAAACAGAACTAGTGCAAACAGAGCGGCAGCTTGTAGCAATGTAACAAACGCTTACATTTTTAATGGAAACGCAGCGGCTAACGGCACTGGCTCAGACACTAATAGTATTAGTTACTTTTCTATATCAAATTCAACAAATGCAGCAGACTTTGGTGATTCTTCTGTTGCTGCAAGTGCAGGTATGGCATGTTCAGATGCAACTACTGGATGCAATGCTATAGGTGGCGTGTCTAGTATCGTAAATACTATTGATAAAATTACTATGGCTACGCCCGGAAATGCGACAGACTTTGGCGATTTGACAGTAGCCAGAACACCTTATGGAAACTCTGCGGGTTCTAATGGAACCAGAGGTATATTTGCTTTAGGTTTTAATGGCTCTAGTGGGGTAAACACTATTGACTATATAACTATAGCAAGCCCCGGAAATGCTACAGATTTTGGTGACTTTACTACCGCAGGGTATGGTGGAGCTGCAGGTGGTACTGGCACAGGAGATAGATTAATATTTGCACCATATTATAACTTTGGTTCGCATATTAGTTATTTGAATGTATCTACAACAGGTAATGCTGCTAACTTTGGTACTACTTCTATAATTAACAGCAGCCATACTTTTTATTGTGGAGCAGCAGCCAATGCTACGAGGTGCGTTATTCAATCAGGTGGTTATGTAGGTGGAGGTGCTTCAAACACAATAGAATATGTAACGATGGACACTTTAGGAAACGCTGCAGATTTTGGAGATCAAGCAACTAATGAAGAGCAATCCCATCAGGTTTGCACATCAGGAGCAGCATCATGAGTGAAATAGACAGAATAACTGAGATTAAAGACAGAGCGGGTACAGGCGCTCCTAATTTTACTTTTGGTGTAAACTTCGCAGGTTCTGACAGCGGCATAAACCCTCACACGCACACAGAAAGCGCAAACGAACCTAGTAGTCCTAACAACGGAGACACTTGGTGGGACAGCGATAACAACATCTATAAAGTCTATATGGACAGTGCTTGGAAAGATTGGTTAGGCACTTCTTCTCCTGCTGCACATAATAACGCAAGGACTTTTGTTGCAGCGGGTGTCGCGGCCTCTGGCGGTTCATATGCACAGGTCAATCAAATACAATACTTCTCTACAGCTTCAGCAGGGAATGCTTCAGACTTTGGAGATACACTTTCTGTCTTGTATAGAGCAGGTGCATTATCGGACGGTGCAGGAGGTAGAGGGCTTATATTTGGAGGTGGTTGGAGTCCAGTAACCAATCAAATACAGTATATAACTGTTGCTAACACAGGCAACGCTACTGATTTTGGGGACTTAACAAATGGCTCAAGAACTATTTTAGGCGGATGTAGTGATGGCACTATTGGAGTAATGTTAGCAGGTAATGCAGGTGGTAGTGGCTCGACACAGAGTGATGCTAGAGTTATGGATAGAGTAACTGTGCAGACAGCGGCTAATTCTACCGATCACGGTAATTTAGTTTCTGACACATTTTCGTCATGGAGTAGTACATCTTGTGCAGGAACCGCGAGAGGACTGCACGTTAGTACTACAACACCTTCTGGAGGAAGTGCTTACTCTCAAATAGAGTATTTTGATATTACAACGGCTAGCAATGCTGCTAATTTTGGAACTCTTTCAACGGGCAATTATGGTGCTGCAGGGGTATCTGATGCCACTAGATCTGTATTTGGGGGTAATTCAGGTAGTGGAGACAACTTAGAATATGTAACTCCTGCCACACTGGGGAATAGCACTTCTTTTGGGGATCTAACTTCAAATCGTAATTATATAGGTGGGTCTGACAACTTGACATACGGGTTCTTTTCGGGAGGTGAACTATCGACTGGGGCAAAATCAGATGTCATAGATCATATTACAATACAAACAGCCGCTAATGCTACTGATTGGGGAGATTTGGCAACTGGAGTCGAAGCACCCGCTACTTCTGCAGCATAAAATAGGAACAGCACCATGAGTACAATAAAAGTAGACACTGTAAAAAACAGAAGCAGCGCTATCAACTTACCTAATAACTTCAAGATAGGCGGTCTAAGCATCATACAGGGTTACACTTCGTCTGGTAGCGAACCCGGAAGCCCTTCAACAGGTGACTTCTGGTGGGATAGCAGTAACGACAAATTATATCGATATATAGATGGTGGGTTTAAGGAGCTATCTACAGCATCAGCTAGCAACCCTTGGAGTGGTGATCGAGCTTTAGCTTCAGGTAGAGCTGTTTCAGGTCATTATAATGAGATACAACGATTTGATATTACAACTGCAGGAAATTCTGTAGATTTTGGTGACCTTATTAATAATACTACGACTTATTTTTCGTCAACAGGATCTTCCGCCAGAGGTCTTTTTGTGGGTGGTTACGATAGTGGGTTAAGTGGCAGGACGAATGTTATTCAGTACGTCACACCCTCATCACCGGGTAACGCTCAAGACTTTGGAGATTTATCTTTAGCCAGACAACCTAGAGGCGCTACTAGTAATGGAACAAGGGCAGTTTTTAGTGGGGGTTTGCATGGTGGAGGCTATTTTACAAACACTATAGATTACATCACCGTTGCTAGTGCAGGAAACGCCACCGATTTTGGAGATACTGTAATAGCTGAACCTGCTAGAGGAACCCAAGGAACTGTTGGAGATGCGACTAGAGGATTATTCGCTAATGCTGCAGGAAATTCAGACAGAAATATAGATTACTTTACTTACGCATCTCCGGGTAACGCTACAGACTTTGGAGATCTTGTACTGTACGGTGGTATGGTAGCGGGTTGCTCAGACGCTACAAGAACGGTTTTCTCAGGGGGTCGAGATGGTGGCAATGCTGATAATACAAATCAGATGTGTTATGTTACAACACAGACTGCTGCAAACGCTGTAGACTTTGGCAATCTAACATGGTCTTCTCAGTACGCTATTGCAGGTGTAGCAAACGCAACAAGAGGTGTGAGTTTTGGAGGCGCTGTTGGAGGTTCGGCTACTACTAATATGGACTTTTACACAATACAAACAGCGGCAAATGCAGCAGATTTTGCTGATCTTGTAAACGCATTAGCCGTAGCGGTAGGTACATCAGGAGCAGCAGCTTGAGTGACGTTGTCGGCATAGAAAAGATCACAGACAGGGCAGGAACAGGTGCGCCTGACTTTACCAACGGTTTTAACGTAGCGGGATCTGACAGCGGCATAAGTAGCTTTGCTCATACAGAAAGTGCAAATGAACCTTCTAGCCCATCTAACGGAGATGCGTGGTTAGACACAGACAACAATATATACAAAGTTTATATAGATGGGGAATGGAAAGACTGGTTGGGGACTTCTGCTCCAAACGTTTCTAGATATGGAGACAGAGCTGTTAGAGTTGGTGTTGGAAGGGCTACCCCAGATCAATTATCAGGTAGTGCAGCTAGTATAGTTCCTAACAATCAAATACATAGATATGATATTACAACATTAGGAAATGCTGTAGATTTTAAAGATAGGACTGTTTCAGCTCTTAGGCAAGGTGGTTGCAGTAATGGTATAAATGCTTACATCTTTGGCGGGACTACAACTGGCGTTAATACCACTGGCGCTATAAACACAATAGAATACTTTTCTATATCCGACTCTAACAATGCTCAAGATTTTGGTGATTTGTCAGCAATAGATAAAGATGGCGCTGCTGTTTCAGATGCAACTTACGGTATTCATTCTTTCGGTAATGGAAACTCTGGATCATACGGTGGTGAACTAGAATACATAACTATGGCTACAACGGGCAACGCCACTACTTTTGGCACTCGTACCGTAGGCGGTATTTTGCAATCTTCTGTAGCTAATGCCACCAGAGGTTGTTTTGCCGGAGGGTATACTGGCACAACGCAAAACACTATAGATTACATTACAATGGCTAACACAGGAAACGCCACAGACTTCGGTGATCTTACCGTAGCAGGTTATGGTTTCAACTCATCAGCAGGTTCTGGTAGTGGTGATCGTGGCTTATTTGGTTCCATGACAAGTAGGGCGGGAGTAATAGATTATATAACAATAACAAATGCGGGTAATGCAACAGACTTCGGTGATTTGTTTGTTGGGCTTAGTTTGGATGGTTATCAAACTCGATATGGTGGAGGTGTATCAAATGCCACAAGAGCTGTTTTCAGTGCCTCTGCCAACAGCAATGTCATGCAATATGTGACTATGGCAACAACAGGGAATGCAGCAGACTTTGGTGATCAGGTTAGTTCTACTTCTAATGACGCACAATGTAATGTATCAGGATTTGCCTCATGAGTACGATTAAGGTAGACGAAATATTTGGTGACCAACCTACAGATGCTGTTGATCTACCTAACAAACTTAAAATAGGTGGCGCTTCCGTAGAGCAAGGATATACTGCTAGTGGCTCAGAACCATCCTCTCCTAGCAATGGAGACTACTGGTGGGATACTGGTAACGATAAGCTATACAGGTATATGGACGGTGGATTTAAAGAACTTGGTTTAGCGGCGGGTGGTGCTTGGTTCGGAGACAGGGGCATAACTGCAGGTGGTAAGACTTCCAACTCAAGTGGTGGTAAAATCAATACGATTGAGTACAAAGATATAACAAGTTCAGGCAATGCAACTGATTTTGGCGATTTATCTTCCCAAAAGGATGGTACTGGTAGTGTTTCAGATGCTAGTAGAATAGTTTACGGTGGTGGTAACAACAACGCAGGTGATAACCTTAATACTATGGAATACATAACTATATCTACTACTGGGAATGTTACTGATTTTGGTGATTTAACCTCAGAAGGTCATGGGCTTAGATATAGAGTAGGTGGTTTTTCTGATGCGAGTAGAGGGGTATTTGCATCTTGGTCTTACGGTTCTGATATGGAATATATCAGCATACAGACATTAGGTAATGGTACAAACTTTGGCGAGTTAAGCGCGACTTTTGGGAACGGAGGCATGAATACGGGATCAGATGGGACTTATGGTATAATGGGGGGTGGATTTGGTAGTAGTGGTATAAACATAATACATCGTGTGACCATCCAAACCGCAGGAGATTCTGTTGATTTTGGCGATTTGACTGTAGGAAGGGGTGGCTTCGGTCATAATACTGCCATTAGTAATGCTGCTCGCGTTTGTTTTGCAGGAGGTACATCTGGTAGCAGTACTACTAGTAATGTAATAGATTACGTTGTAGCTGCAAATGCAGGGAACGCTACGGATCTTGGGGATCTTGGTGTGGCAATGCGTAATGCTTCTGGAACCAATAATTCCACATTAGGAATTTTATGCGGGGGTAGTAGTGATAACGGAACAACATTTAGAAACGATATTCAGAAGTTTACAATAGAGACAGCGGGTAATGCTTCTGATTATGGGGATCTTACTGCGGCAAAACAGACTTCTAATAGTGCCTCAGGAGCAGCATCATAAAGGAGAAAAAAATGGGAAAGACTAAAACTAAAAAGAAGACTAACGTAGTAACGAAGCCAATAACATTTTCGTTACCTATAGAGGCGTCTGAGAATATCAATCAGGTAGCTGCTGCAAGGGTGGCAGAGAAGTTACCAGAGATAGATCAGGCAACCAGAGCGTTTGATCGTAATAACTCAGCGACAACTCTGTCTATGATGACACTCACTATGCTCAACGGTCACTCGCCTATGCGTATGCTTCGGCAGATTACTGCAGAGGTGGAGAAACGTAAGATGGCACTTGCAGAGGCGCAGGTTAGCCATGCTGAGAAACGTGTAGAGCTGTTAGAGCTTGAAGAAGCAGATGACATTGTTTCTGAGGCTAAACTCAAAGCAGGTAGGCATGGGCTTACAATGATGGAGCATAAGATAAACGGCTCTATCAAAGACATAGCAGTGCTTATTGATAGCTATGAGAACATAAAAGAGAAGTGGGATATAGATGTCTGGGATGAGGAGCTTTTCGAGAGAGAAGAGAAGCGTCACCATGTCCGTAGGGGCTTTGAGCTTATGTACCGAAACTTGATGGATGGCGGCAGAGTATCAACCTCGACTATAGAATACATGCAACAGTATGGCGTTCACCCACAGGTGGCTATGACTGAAGTGTCAGGGTATATCCAAGTCACCGCGCAGAAGATAAAAAACCATATACTACCTCATTCCAATGATCTTGAGGAATTTATGGATCAAATGGCAGATAAGTATTATAAGAATGCAGATAAGACTGCTGAAAGAATATTCGGTAAATCAGATTTTCTGAACCCTGAATATATGTTAAGAGTAGAAAAATCGGAGGAAAAAGATGATACTTGAATACAAAATGCACATGACCGCAGGGGGTATGAAAAACCCTGAGTGGATCGATGATGGTGGGTACTACGCTAAGTCAGATCACACTTTAATTGGTTGGTCGCCAGACGAAGCTGATAGAGAATACTATATCCCAGATACAGTCACTACTCTTACAGCGACAGAGCTAGAGACTAGAGTTTTGGCAATGCACAGCGCTAATGCTTTTACGAAACCGGGTGCAGAACCCGGCGGAGATGAAGAAGAGATGACTACTGATGAGGTCAAGGCACAAGTCGCTGCTTGGGTAAGCGCTAGAGAGTCATAGGAACACTTAGATGTTTGGCTTTTATCCAGTAGCATCGGCTGCAATAGCTGATGATCAGTCAGGGGTAATCGTTCCGGTTACTGTCTCCGTTACTGGGTTAAGTGCAACAACATCTATAGGAACTTCTGCGGTAACAGGTGCTGCAGACATTCCACAAACAGGTCTTGCCTCCACAGGATCAGTTGGCTCTATAAGCATAGCGGCAAATGCTGTTCAAGTTGTTGCATCTGCCGTAGGAGCCACAGGCTCTTCTGGATCAATAGATGCGGTTGGTGATGCAAGCACAAGCGTCACAGGCGTTGGGGCTACAGGTTCCACAGCCGCTACTACAGTAACAGGTGCTGTAGATACACCGCAGACAGGTCTTGGCTCTTCAGGCGGTGTTGGAAGCCTCACTGTTATAGGTGTTGGTAACATCGATGCCACTGGTGTTGAAATAACCGCATCTACAGGTGCATTAGTAGTAAGCATACCAAAAGCTGTAGACGTGTCTGGTCTTCAAGCGTCAGTTAGCTCAAGTGATGTGACTGTAGATGGGGCGGCAGATGTAGTTGAGACTGGCCTTCAAGCATCTACTGGAGTTGGCAGCGCTACCATAAGCGGTGTAGCAAATACATCAGTAAGTGGATTGACAGCTACAGGTTCTGTTGGTTCTGCAGATATTTCTATAGATGCGTCAGTCTCAGTAACAGGCGTGACCTCTAGTACTGCAATTAGTGGAGTTAGCGTTTCCAGTCTTGCTAATGTAGCTATTACAAGTCCATCAGTAAGTGGATCTGCAGGGACTGTAACGACAACAGGTACAGCCGATATACCATCAACAGGGCTTGCAGGTTCTAGTTTAGTCGGATCTGTAACAACTGTTGCTGCAGCAAATACATCGGTAACTGGTATATCCGCAACTATATCTACAAGTTCAGTTACACCGTACATATCATTTCCCACAACATCAGAGGGTTCTTCTGGGCTTGTCGGTAGCGTAGCAATATCAGCTACAGCAGAGATCTTTGTAACGGGTGTTTCTACGGGAACTGCTGTTGGTCAAGTAAAAATGTTTAATGAGGTAGATCCATTACAAGAAGTTAATTCAAATCCGTATTCACCCTTCGTTATAGACGTTCCAACAGATAATGTGTACACTGACATAAATTTAGAAGTCGATGAAGCTGGCCCACCAGTATGGACAGATTTAAATATAGAAGATGAAGCAGCGTAGTAAAATAAGTTCAATTGAACTTTTTATAGGAGAGTAACATGCCTAGTACATTCACAACGAACACGGGTATAGAGAAACCCGCACAGGGTGAGCAGTCTGGTTCTTGGGGTATAACCGTAAATACAAATAGTGACATACTTGATCGCGCACTTAATGGCGTTGTTTCGTTGAGCCTTGTAGGAACATCTAGTAATCTTACAACAAACAATGGTTCAACATCAGATGGGCAAAACAAAGTACTTCTTTGTAGCGGAACTCTAGCAGCGGCTCATACTATCAGCATATTACCTGCGGATGCACAAAAAGTTTACTATGTAAAAAATAGCTCAAGTCAAACAGTTATATTCTCTCAAGGCTCTGGCGCTTCTACAGCAAGTTTACCCACGGGTTCATTTGCAATTATATATGCTGATGGAAATAATAATGTTGTTAATCTCATAGACGATTCGCAAGCGGGGCAGCTTAAACAAAACGGAGTTGCTATTACATCCTCCGCTGCAGAACTTAATACCTTAGACGGTGTTAGCGCCTCATTAGAAGCCGCAGATTTAAACCTCTTAGATGGAGCATTAGTAAACACTGTTGTTGGATCAAAAGCTGTTATCTACGGAAGTGGCGGTGAAATTCAGGCGGGTTTG
>TARA_B100001093_G_scaffold520361_1_pt1 | contig 10119 bp, 11 predicted proteins | sample TARA_B100001093 | Tara Oceans TARA_B100001093 (sample SAMEA2623116) | marine metagenome | biome: marine biome (ENVO:00000447); feature: surface water layer (ENVO:00002042); material: "saline water (ENVO:00002010), including plankton (ENVO:xxxxxxxx)" | depth 5 m
CACTGAGAGGACTTTGATAACGATTCTCTGAGCGGTGGTTAAAAGCAACCTCAATATCAGTTGGTAACTCGAGCTCTGTTATCTGTTCTCCGAGAACCTTGCCGGGTCTGCTGCATCCGCTAGATAACAGGCAGAACACGGCGCATAAGGACAAGTTTCGAAGAAAAAGTATCGGTTGTGAGCGGTTCAAAGGGAGTTCTGCTCGCCTCTGAATAAAGATTCCACTCTCAGTGAGGCATTTCAGATGTTCGTAGCATGGCTACAAACCAAAGCGTGCTCAGAACAAGGGCTACGCCCACACCGGCGCCAATGCTCACTTTTGCCATGGTGATTGGCACCAGGATTGGAAATGCCATGGCGCCTGCCAGGGGTGTGATCGCAACAAACCAGCGCAACATTTTGGAGTTCAGATTCAGAACCACTCTGCGCGAGCTTCGCTGGCAGGGTTGCTGTTGTCTTCCGGTGTTAAGCGCTGGAAGTTGAGAGTGATATTTCGTTTCTGTTCGCCGTCTGCGGCGGTGGCTTCAATTGCATAAACCTGCTCGCCATCACGGAATGGAACTTGAATGCGAAACGTCCCGTCGCTTGAAAGAGGCACATCTTCTTTGCCAATTGTGAGGCGTGCCGAAGGGTCGGTCGCGCCATAAACAATCAATTCAGCATCTGCAACGAGCCAGAAAGACCGTTGGCGTGGAGCGATTCCGCCTAAACCTGATTCATTCCGTCCACTGGCCCAAAGGCCAACACCTGAATCATTCAGGCCATGTGGACCTGAGCCCAATGAATTACTTTCATGGAGAATTTCTGAACCAACGCGCCGATTGCGGAAGTGGGTCGTTGCACTTTGATAAAGGCGCTCATGCAGTTTGCTGTCGGTTGATTCTGGATCTGGATCAGTCTTTGTAATAGGGGCCACTGGAGTTACCGAAGGGGTGGCCTCAAGGCTGAAGGGAACAAATTGATCAAGAATTTGATCACTGGGGTGGAGTGCAGGAACCCTGGCTACAGAGGAGAAAGCTAGAGAGATCCACCTATTTTCTGACTTGTATCCAAGTTCAACTCTGTAGTCACGATCGCAAAGAGGAACTGGCAAATACCATTCTGTGCTGTGACTATCAACAGGAACCTCTTGAAGGGTATGAGGATGGGATGAGCCATTCTCGAGACCGGTGACATCGGCAAGGCGTAAGCACAGAAATGCCGCACCTCCTACTTGAGCTTGCCGTCGATCGCTATCTGATATCTCCCAAAAAACGTAAGCCCACTGCGGATCCCTAGGAAGAAATACTACGCGGGTTGAATCGTCAGAAACCGAGGGAGCAAGAAGCTCTGCTTCCTTGGCCTTCGTGTCACCAGCCTGACGATCCTGGCGATCCGCGATGGCGCTGACAAGGTCCTCTTTGCTCTTGCGGCTGTAGAGGGTCACCCCCAAATCACTTGCCATTTGGCGGAGCTGACGCAGCGTCAGGCGAGCTAGAGATGAGAGGGCTTGCGTCACGGACAACCAACCGAGTTTCTTCGGGATCAGTTTGCAGCCAACTTCCATTTTTCAAACATCTTTCACTGCTGTAGTCAGCATCTTCTGACTCCAGCCCGTAATTTTTGTCGGCTCGAATTTGATGCTTCCAGGAGCTGGACACACAAAAAAAGGAGGCTTGATGCCTCCTTTGATCGTTGAGTGGATTTGTCTTGTCGTTCGTTCAGCGACCGATGCTGCGATAAGGAACCTTGGACATGTAATCCATGTCTGCACTGCCACTCGGTGCTGCTCCACTTGTATTGGACAAGCCTCGTACCCAAGGGAGATAGTCCTCGGGGAAACCACCTCGCTTGATTTTGGCTCTCGCTGGAATGGTCTTGGCCTTGACGGAGTTTGTGTAAACAAAACGTGGAAAGCCAAGGATCCCTCGGTAGTACTCGTCGTATCGAGGGCTTGTGATGTTGAAGGGCGTATCACCAAGATCTCTCCCTGGAAGCACCCTATTTCGTTGATAGGGGACTGAGTCGTAACCAAAAGCGTCGAGGTATTCCTCACTGTCAAGCAGGGCATCGACCATGCCGATGACCCCTTTTGTGGCAATCACGATTGACCAGGCGATCTCCTCTGATTTGCCACTTGTCTTACGGCCTAAAAGCTTTTCTACAAGGTGGCGGACCACCTTGTAATTGCTGTTCATGCCATAAAAGCTTCTTTGAAACGTGTCGGAGAGGCAGAGCCCTCGAACGAAATCTCGGACAGTGATCTGACCGTCTCGGAGTTGGGACTCAAGGTTCACGTCCCGATCTGACTTGAAGGCGTGAAAGTAGATCTGCCTGTAGGCACTCTCAATCACGGTGGTCAAATTGTCGGCATCCATGGCGATATCCATGGAATTCGCCCGTGGCACCTCTTCGGATGCGACACGCAGCGCTGCCACCCTTGAGTTTTGGGTGATCGGTGCGTACTGCAAGAGAGGAATGGCCACGCAATCTTCTACATTCTTCGTCGGTGATCGTAGAAGACCAGTTCGTTGAGCCCCCTCCTCGGAGGACAGCACTCACAGTCCGTAATAGTTGCGGTAACGAGATTTCACCAGCCGAATGGCGCCATGACTGGTCCTTTGGACTCTTTGTTGCCATCAGCTGAAGATGCTGGGAAGTCATCTTCCCCATCACTCAGGCGCGTTTCCATGCAGAAAGATGCGTTGTTCGAAAGCCCTTCAACTGTGCTGGAACGCAATCTCACGTTTGGGCTTGTGAACCAAAACCTTTCCCAAACAGTCATGGTTTCGTAGCTGGTGCACAGGATCAGACCGTCCTGTTCATCCATCCTGAATGTGGAGGTAGCGGGTGCTTTCTCGGCATAACCCAAATCGCGTAGTAGCGAACCGCTACGTCCCTCTGGCCCATCTGGGATCAGTCCGAAGATTGTCTCGCCGTCATGGGCATCGCCATTCTGATCCCATGCCATGGAAGCGCTCCAGCGGACAAAGCTTCCTCCGGCAATACATTCTGGTGATTTGCCGTGTTGTTCAGCAAGTGTCTTCAGTCGTGAATCATCGGGATCGAGATCTTCCACCACGATGAGAGATCCACCCGCTTCTGCTCGTCGGTGCAACAGATGATGAACGCTGCGTTGTGATCGCCAACGACCACAACTTTTCTGGAAAAAATCAACAGCGTTGGGAATCGTTGAGGTCATGAAGGTGACGTCTCCTGTTGTGGATGATCGCAGTTCGAGGGAATTCTTTTCTGGTCCTCGATTCTGGCTTTGCTCGCCGTGGTGCTGGCGGTAATCAGCTCTCCAATACTGAGTTCCAGCGGAGAGAGGCCTTTGGCTCGTGCGAGGCCTTCAAGTTGCAGTGCTGCAGATAAAAATTGCCCTAGAAGTAGGTCGCGGAATTGAGGCTCATCGGTGAGTTGAGGCTGCTGTAAGAGCCATTGTTCTAGGGAACTCTGGTTTGGCAATGGACCAGAGGTACGAGGTTTTGCGATGACTTGAAAGCTGCGTAGGCAGTGGGCCAATAAGCGAAGGTGATGCCGATCGAGGTTGGGAAGCAATGTTGCTTCGATCTGTTCCGCGTCAGATCGCGATAAGGGGCCTGAACCGAAGAGGGGTCTCTCAACCATCTGTCAGGCCTGTTTAGGAGCGATTCTGAAGCCGCAGGAATGGCCGGATTCCAGACGCCAATGCACTCGCTCTACAGAACAGTCAGGAAATGTATGCCTGATGAGTTGAAGCTCTTGATCACAAACGGCTGGATACTCCTCGGCAATCCGCTGCACAGAGCAATGAAATTCGCTGATGCACCAACCTTGCCCATTTGGGGCTGGCTGGATATCGCTGAGATACCCCTCCTTGACACGTAAATTTGCGAGCTCTCTCACTCGCTGTTCAAGCGGAGCATTTCCCAACTGTTGGCGATAAAGGGTGGCTTTCCCTAGGGCTTGTTGGCGAAGAAGGTCTGCCATCACCTCTGGTGGCAACGTCGCTGCCATCGACTCGAGGAGACCTAAGGCGAAATTTTCGCTGCCATCTGGAAAATGCTGATGCCCTTTTTGAGTGAGTCGCCAAAGGTTGGATGGACGTCCAGGCCCATCCTGCGTGGGGCTGGACTTAACAAGCTCGTCGTGTTCCAGGCTTCGGAGATGCCTGCGCATGGCTTGGACTGAAATACCGAGCGTTTCTGCCAATTTCGCCGCACTCGTTTCCCCCTGCCTGAGAAGCAAGGTGAGGGTGGTTTCACGTGTGGGGGCTTGAGATTGAGCTCCCATGGGATGCAGGTATTGAACTCACCATGCCACGAGAATGCAGCAACTGACGGGTGAAGGCACCCACTGCGTGGTTTATAGGCACGATGGACAACCGTTTAAAGCGTATGTCGTGGGTGATTAGAAGATGGGCCGGCGGGGCATTTGGTTCGGATAACAGATTGCTGGGACGATCTTTCCGCAACAGTCGCGATGCCCTACAGAATGGTTGAGCCCCCGGACGATGGATTGGTGCCTTAGTCTCCTGGAAACGAAACCCGTATGTTTCGTATCTCGGTCCAGGCCTGACCCCGGCCGGGGTGTCTCCAGATCCAACTTCTGGATACGTCCTCTCCTCTCCCCCTTGAGCCCAATGTCCGACGCGTCCGCTGGCAGCACAGAGCCGACAGCTGAAAGCCTTGAGGTCATTCGCAAATTTGCTGAAACATATGCTCAGCGAACAGGAACTTACTTCTGCAGTGATCCTGGAGTCACGGCAGTTGTTTTGAAGGGTCTTGCCAAGCACAAAGATGATCTAGGCGGGGCACTTTGTCCTTGTCGTCATTACGAAGACAAGAAAGCTGAAGTGTCTCAGGCTTTCTGGAATTGTCCTTGTGTTCCGATGCGCGAACGGAAGGATTGTCATTGCATGTTGTTTCTTACTGAAGACAATCCTTTCCGCTGTGAGGAACAGACCATTAGCACTGAAACGATTCACGCAACAGCAGGTTGACCTCCATGACCAGCACTTCCACACGTGATCTCGTTAGCCAGCCGTATAAATACGGATTCGTTACTGATATCGAAACTGACAAGATCGCTAAGGGTCTTAGCGAGGAGGTTGTGAGATTAATTTCTTCTAAAAAAAATGAGCCAGAATTCCTTCTCAATTTTCGTCTTAAGGCATACCGTCATTGGCTAAAGTTAAGAGAGCCTAATTGGGCTGAATTGGGTTACAACGAAATAAATTATCAAGACATTGTGTATTATGCTGCGCCAAAGCAGCAAGACAAGAAGAAAAGTCTCGATGAAGTCGACCCTAAGCTTTTAGAAACTTTTGAAAAACTTGGTATTCCATTAAGTGAGCAAAAAAGGCTAAGTAATGTGGCTGTAGATGCCGTTTTTGACAGCGTTTCTATTGCGACAACCTATAAGGAAAAGCTTGCAGAGCATGGGGTCGTATTTTGTTCTTTCAGTGAAGCAGTTGTTGAACATCCAGAGCTTATTGAAAAATATTTAGGTTCAGTTGTTCCTAGCAATGATAATTATTTTGCTGCATTGAATTCAGCTGTATTCAGTGACGGATCATTTGTCTTCATCCCTAAGGGTGTGGAATGTCCTATGGAGCTTTCTACTTACTTCCGAATTAATTCAGGTGATACTGGACAGTTTGAGCGTACTTTGATTGTGGCCGAAGAAGGCGCATCAGTGAGTTATTTGGAGGGATGTACTGCGCCAATGTTTGATACAAACCAGCTTCATGCTGCTGTTGTTGAATTAGTTGTTCTCGATGATGCGTCTATTAAATACTCTACTGTTCAGAATTGGTACGCTGGTGATGAGAATGGAATCGGTGGAATTTACAACTTCGTTACTAAGCGTGGTCAGTGTAGAGGAGTTCGTAGTCGGATTAGTTGGACGCAAGTTGAGACCGGTTCGGCAATTACATGGAAGTATCCAAGTTGTGTGTTACAGGGCGCTGATTCCGTAGGCGAATTTTATTCGGTTGCTCTCACAAATAACCGGCAGCAAGCTGATACTGGCACGAAAATGGTTCACATTGGGCCTCGTACTCGCTCCACAATTGTTAGTAAAGGTATTAGCGCCGGTCAGTCCAGCAACAGTTATCGAGGTCTTGTCCAAGTTGGACCCAATGCAAAAGGTGCTCGTAATTACAGCCAATGTGATTCGATGTTGATTGGAGATCAAGCAGCGGCGAACACCTACCCATACATTCGGTCTCAGCAGCCGCAATCAGCGATTGAACATGAAGCAAGTACTTGTCGTATGTCCGAAGATCAACTGTTCTATTTACAAAGTCGTGGCATTGGATTTGAAGAGGCTGTTTCGATGATGGTCAGTGGCTTCTGTAGGGACGTATTTAATCAACTCCCGATGGAATTTGCCGCTGAGGCCGATAAACTTCTCGCCCTAAAGCTTGAGGGTTCTGTGGGTTAGCTGAAAGGGCCAAGATTTCAAATCCAATTTTCTCTTCATTTCTTCTGACGTGATCCGTCCTGACGCCGAGCTGCTACTAGAAATCAATGATCTGCATGCTTCAGTTGAAGACAAGCCGATTCTTAATGGGGTGACTCTCCATTTAAAAGCGGGTGAAATTCATGCAGTGATGGGCCGCAATGGGAGCGGTAAGAGCACGTTGTCAAAAGTTTTAGCTGGTCATCCTGCCTATCGAGTCACATCTGGGTCTGTCCGCTACCTCGGACGTGATCTTCTCGAACTGGAGCCTGAAGAACGTTCAAGACTTGGAATTTTCTTGGGGTTTCAGTACCCAATTGAGATCCCGGGTGTGAGCAATCTGGAGTTTCTTAGGGTCTCAACCAACGCTCGTCGTCAAAATAAAGGTCAAGGAGAACTAGATACATTCGACTTTGATGATCACGTACGAGAGCGATTGCAGGTGGTTCAGATGGATCCTGCTTTTTTAGAACGCAGCGTGAATGAAGGTTTCTCTGGAGGAGAGAAAAAGCGAAACGAAATCCTTCAGATGGCCTTGTTGGATCCTGTGGTTGCAATCCTTGATGAAACCGATTCTGGCCTCGATATTGATGCCCTACGCATCGTTGCTGGGGGTGTGAATCAGTTGGCTAGTCCCGACAATTGCACATTGCTCATAACTCATTATCAGCGCCTTTTGGATGAAATTATTCCCGATTACGTGCACGTGATGGCGGCTGGCCGGATCCTCCGTACAGGAGGAAGTGAATTAGCTCTTGAGTTGGAAAAAACAGGTTATGACTGGGTGGACCAGCAGCTGGCTGCCGAAGGAGTGGGCTGAAGAATGGCGATGACCGAGGCTTGGTTGACGCAACTGCCGGATCCCACAGGAGCCTTAGAACCTGTTCAGCGTCGAGGCCGATTAGCTCTGACCGAACAGGGTTTTCCTTCGAGACGTCAGGAATCCTGGCGGCTGACTGACCTAAAGCGCCTTGAGGCTCTGTTTCAGCTGTCGTTGGCGAATGACAGTAGCCATGTCTCAATTCCAGATAGTTGGCCGACCGTTCCTGAACAGGCCCTGAGGTTGGTGGTCAACAACACGAATGATCCATTGGCAGGCTTTGATTTGCCTGAGGGAATTTCGATCTTGGAGGGAGTTGAGCTGGAGCAGGCCCTAGGTCATACCTTGTCTCGTTGTCAGTGCGCCTCGGAATGGCCCGTTGAACTTAACCACGGTGTTAATCAACAAATTCTTGCCTTGCGAATTCGCGGAAAAGTCCCACCCATCGAATTGGTGACGTTTGCGACGGATGCAATGTTCATGCCCACTAGGGTTTTGCTCTTAGTTGAGGAAAAAGCAGAGCTCGAGGTTCTTCAAGTTGTGATTGCCAAAGGTCATGCTGCTCATAGCCATCTTTTAGAGATTCACCTCGGACAGGAATCCAAAGTTCAACATGGCCTGCTTGCTTTAGGGGAAGGCAAGGAATCTCTTCTGGCCAACATGGCCATTGAGCAAGAGGTAAGAAGTCACTATTCAATGGTTGCGGTTTCACATGGCTGGTCGTTTGGTCGACTTGAGCCGAATGTTGTGCAGGTGGGTGGTCAGGCCTCCAGCTCTATTCATGGCCTCTCCGTGACCGCTGCCGACCAACAGTTTGCAGTTCATTCGACCATGCGTTTCGAGGGACCTGAAGGGACGTTGGATCAAGTGCAAAAAACGGTTGCGGCAGATCGGTCACACAGCATTTTTAACGGAGCTATTCAAGTGCCGAGGCAGGCTCAGCGAACGAATGCCTCTCAGCTCAGCAGGAGCTTATTGCTATCGGGCCGCGCTCGGGTTGATGCAAAGCCTGAGTTGCAAATCGTGGCGGATGACGTTCGTTGCACGCATGGAGCCACTGTCAGTCAGCTTCAGGAGGATCAGCTCTTCTACTTACGCAGCCGTGGAATCACAGAGTCTTCGGCAGCATCACTTCTGCTACGCGGTTATTGCAAAGAGGTCCTTGACCTTTTGCCGCTCGATGCTGCGAGTCGATGGCTTGACGGTGCTTTGCCTGAAGGAGAAACAAACCCATGAGCACATTCCCTCTGGACGCCTTGTTAACGGTTGCTGAGCAAGTAAGGGCTGATTTTCCGATTATTGATCAGGCCTCTAGTTCTGGTTCACCTCTGATCTACTTGGATCATGCGGCGACTAGCCAGAAGCCCCTTGTCGTGCTTGATGCGATTCAGCACTATTACGGCTGCGACAATGCCAATGTTCATCGGGGTGCCCATCAGCTCAGTGCTCGCGCCACAGAGGCCTTCGAGGCTGCCCGTGCCATAACGTCCGGCTTTATTGGTGCGTCTAGCCCCAAAGAGATTGTTTTTACTCGCAATGCCACGGAAGCCATCAATCTGGTGGCTCGCAGTTGGGGTGATGATCAACTGAAGGCTGGAGATGAAGTGTTGCTCACCGTGATGGAGCATCACAGCAACTTGGTGCCGTGGCAGCTCCTGGCTGAACGTACTGGTTGTGTCGTCCGTCATGTGGGTGTGACTCCCCAAGGCAGCCTTGACTTGGAGGACTTTCGTCACCAGCTATCCGACCGAACACGTTTGGTGAGTTTGGTTCACATCAGTAACACTCTTGGGTGCTGCAATCCCATTCAAGAGGTATCAACCCTCGCCCATGGCGTTGGTGCCAAGGTTCTGGTTGATGCGTGCCAAAGCCTGGCTCATAAGCCAATTGATGTGCAGAGCTTGGGCGCTGATTTTCTTGTTGGCTCCTCTCACAAGCTGTGTGGGCCCACTGGAATGGGCTTTCTATGGGCTTCAGAAGACACTCTGAAGGCAATGCCACCCTTCCTTGGAGGCGGCGAGATGATCCAAGATGTGTTTTTGGATCACAGCACCTGGGCTGAACTGCCTTACAAGTTTGAGGCGGGTACTCCAGCCATCGGTGAAGCGATCGGGATGGGTACGGCAATTAGGTATTTGCAGTCGATCGGACTCGATGCAATTCATGATTGGGAGGCGGAGCTCACCGCCCATTTGTTTAACCGGCTCCAATCGATTGATGGGCTGAAGATCTTTGGCCCGACCCCAGAGCAGCAACCTGATCGTGGAGCCCTAGCCACTTTTGTAGTGGAAGGTATTCACGCCAATGACATCGCAGCGATGTTGGATCTTGCAGGGATTTGTATTCGTAGTGGGCATCATTGTTGTCAGCCTCTTCATCGCCTGTACGGCGTCACTGGATCAGCTCGAGCGAGCCTGAGCTTCAGCACCACCCACGCTGAAATTGATCGTTTTGCTGACGAACTTGTCAGTGTGATCAATTTTTTCCGTGAGAATAGTTAGGCAACACCACTTTTAAACGGGCTGAAGTAAGGCCACAGCCTCGGCTTGGTGTTGTCCGCTCCAAGCCCAGTTGAGTGACCAGCCATGATTCTTGGCCTGCTGCTTGAGCCAGCTACGTTCTGCTGGCCAGTCATGGGTTCGTATGTGTTCCATGATCGAGTCGCGTTGCCTTTCTGAGAGATCAGGCCATCCCTTCACCCGATTGCAGTATCGATCGAGGTAGTCCAGACGGGATTCTCCATCTGGAAGGAACACATCCACCCAAATGAACAACCCATTTGAGCGGATGCGCTCGCGTGCACCCCAGAGGAACCGAAGTTTTTTTGTCTGGTCGAGATGGTGTAAGGCAAAGGATGTATGGATGAGGTCAAC
>TARA_B100001093_G_scaffold387991_1_pt1 | contig 10117 bp, 5 predicted proteins | sample TARA_B100001093 | Tara Oceans TARA_B100001093 (sample SAMEA2623116) | marine metagenome | biome: marine biome (ENVO:00000447); feature: surface water layer (ENVO:00002042); material: "saline water (ENVO:00002010), including plankton (ENVO:xxxxxxxx)" | depth 5 m
TTTGTTACTGCATCTTGTGGATCTACTGGATCTAATAGGTTGGTGATCCTACTAGTTCCATCAAGATTGATATTTCCGGGCGTAAATAAATTTAAATCGCCCGAATCATTTTCAATGATACCGTTGGTAAGAGTTAACTTACCAGCCTTTACGATATCTAGACCACCGTCTGAATCTGTTATGAGTGCTGTTCTTGGTGTCAGTACACCAAAGGGAGCATATTCCCCACCCAATATATCGGTATAATACTTACCACCGATTATGGTATGATCAGCAGCGTTTAGATTATTTTCGCTGCCCGTTCCAATATAAAGTTTATTACCACCAACACCATCGAAATAGGAATATGCTAATTCACCATTCGCCAGTACGCTGGGATTACCAGTGGAACCAGATCTTTTTATTCTTATTAGATCGGCCATTAATAGAAACCACCGTCTAATGTTCTAGGATTATCTGAAAGAAGTACAGTTTCCCAAACGTCTAGGGATGCGTTATATCTTACAACTGATCCGTCTGGAAGTGGATTTGAAGGATTAACATCTATTAATGTTACTAATTTCTGATTATTTACACCACCAGCACCCAAAGTATGAATAGGTCTTCCCAGAGTTACTCTTTTAACTCTGGTATTTTCACTAGTTTTTACTTTGGAAACAACTCGCTTCGTTCCTGTAGTCGCTACACGAAAGGCCATAATTGGTTACCTCGTCACTGACGGATTAACTTTTATTTTCCCTTCGAGTATTCTTTCTATCATAGTATTTCCATCGCTGTCGTTGTATGACAATTCTACATCATACACGTAACGTCCACGACTAGATAGACTATCAGTTTGGATATTTGATAAGGATATTACTACAATTCCACTAGTGGGAGGATCAGCGATTATTGTAGTGAAATCTAGAGTTTCATCGGTATCGCTATTGTAGTTTCTTTTTAATTTTGCTGTTACAAAATGACCTGTTAAATTTTTTGTGGAACCATCTGTTTCGACAAGTTCTAGTTCTAACGCTATATCTGCGCCTTGGTCTATTGCAAAGTCTTCATAAGTTGCCATCTCAGTTTCCCAGAATTGTTTTAAAATAATAATATTACTATTTATACAAAAACAAGACTAGGAAAATGAATATATGACCTTATTCTGTGGAAGATATATCAGCGATTACCATCTCACGAAACTCTTCTGAAGCCATTTCTGTATTAAATGTATAAGATACAGTAGTTCTCCAATTGTCCGTGTCTGCCGCATGATATAATAATTTGTCTGGTTCACCATAATGACCGAAATACGCAGCCTTACAAGTCCATTGTCCAGCCTCGTCTTCGCATACAACTTCTTCTTTAGTCACTGGATGAATGTACTTGAAACACCCCTCACCAAACTCAGACCAAGTAAAAATCAAATTGAAAGCAGCTGCGTTGGCATTGTTATGCCAAGATATAAAACCGCCTGGGGGATATATTGCACATAAAGCATTATGTCTTACCGATAAGAAATTCATCATTTTATCATTGAGATCAGACAAACAAAGAGTCAAATCTCTTTTGAATACAGGATCTGCGTTTTTAGAAAACATGTTATGATTTCTTTCACCTAGTTTAAGATTGTAACCAACCAATTGATCTGGAAATCCTTCGTGTCTAGTTCCTTGAGAAACTATTTCGTCTCTATGTTTATCACCGACCCAATAGACTCTTTGACGTGCATGTTCTTTAGCGGATAAATGAACATTTTCCTCAAATCCTTCTAGGGTATGTAATTTAGTATAACCATCAAGAATTTCCAATAACTCTGGATTATTGATGGGTACATGTTTTAAATATTCGTCATTAATCTGTGTCATACGATTGGTTTATCCTTTTTAAGTCCAGCTGAGTAATGTCTTATAATAACTTCACCTTCTGGTCGAGTTCTTGCCCAATTTAGAGCATTGTAATAATTCCATCTAAGATCGTCTTCAAAAATTCCTATCTTAAGATCTTTATATTTATCTTCTTTTTCAGTCAACCACCATAAAGAAAACTGATCCCAAGATTTTAAACTGTCCGCATATCCCTCTGGCCACCACTGACCAGACATTTGTTTCTTGGTCAGTTCCCACCAGTCCATCATAAAGTCTCTAACAATTGAAGTTCTCATATCGTATAGACATACAGCTCCACATAATGTAAACTTTCTTTTCCCTTCGGGTGTATCGAAGTCTCTTTCTGCATATATGTAGTCTCGGTCATCTGTTAATTCCGACCAGACCATATCATAATCTTTTAGTTCATCCCAAACTTTTACTATGTCTTCGTGTTGAACTTCCATATCAGCATCAATGTACATAGTTATGTCGTATGGAGATTTTGCCATACCATATATCTTTGCTCGATAATGATCATCACAAAGAACTACATCGTCCGCTACCTCTTCTCTTCCATCGAGAAATCTTTCTTCAGTAACTAAGCATATTTTAGCATCTTCGTAATAGTCTCTAATAGACTCACAAAGATTTAAAGCATAAAGATAAAAATTGTGGTTTTTTGAGGCGACAACCACAAACCCTTTAGTGGGTTCTGTCATCACGAATCCTTATTTGTATCTCCATTTAATTGTTCTTGCAAAATCATGATTGACCACATATCAACTTCTATTCTAGATTTTGCCCTTCGCAACTTTCCTTTCAACTTTCTATTAGTTGAATTTTTTATATCTTCTACTTCAAAGGCTTCAAGTTTATAATTGAATAGTTTTTCTAACTTTCTAGCCTTTGCATGTTCTTTCTCTCTTTGAACATGTTCTTCTTTTTCAGCCTTCTTTCTAATAACACGATCTGTTGTTTCTTTATCGATAACCTCTTCCGTTAAAGATTCAACTACTTCATTGTAATCGGGATTTGGATTACCTTCCTTGTCCACTTTATTAAGTAACATTACTTGACGAGTTATTCTTCCAGCATCGTCTTCAATTTCTAAAATACAGTTAAGTTGATCTTTCTCTTCCGTTTCCCAGAAAGCATTGTCTAGCCATTTCTTATGACTCATATATATCTCCTACTCAGTCAAAATTTATATAATATATCTATATAATAATTAAGTGGTCTTTTCAGACCACTGTTCAATTATGAAACTCGTACATATAAAGTGTAAGTTTCCACAGGCGAACTTGTCGTCTGTATTGTAGTACCAGCATAATTTCCTACAAAATTCCTAGAATAATTACCAGTAAAGTCTCTAGTGTAATTACCTTCAAAAGTATTACTATAATCTCCTACAAAATCTCCACCAAAGTCTCTACTTGACACTCTAGTAAACACATTAGCATAAGCCGAGATTCTTGTCTTTGCAAAAGAGGAGGCCCTTGTTCTAGTGAATGTATCTGCCGAAGTTCTAGTGAAGTCGTCTGTTATCTCTCTAGTGAAATCTCCAATATAATCTTGTGAGTAAGATGAAACTCTGGTTCTACTGAATTCTCCAGCAAAATCCCTAGAGTAATTTCCTTCAAAACTTCTAGTATAATTACCCACAAAATCACCAGTGTATGCAGATTGTCTGGCTGTTAGGTAGTTGCCAACAAAACTTCTTGCAAAATTGGCTACAAATTCTCCAGCAAAATCTCCTGTATAGTTTCCAGTGTATTCTCCAGCAAACTGTCTAGAGTAGTTTCCACCGTAGGCACTTTCTCTCGTTCTAGTATAATTTCCTGTATACTCTGCTGTATAATTACCTTCAAAGGTATTGGTGTAATTTCCAACATATGGATCGGTAATATCTCTAGCATAATTTCCTGTATAATCACCAATGAACAGTCTACCGTAATTTCCAGTATATGCGTCTGTCAAATCCCTTGCGTAGTTTCCTACATAGTCACCAAAGAATCCTCTATTATAATTTCCTGTGTAAGAGTCTGTGATATCTCTAGAGTAGTTTCCTACATAATCACCACCAAATTCTCTAGAGTAATTACCCGTATAAGAATCTGTTATATTTCTAGCATAGTCTCCAACGTAATTTCCACCAAACTCTCTAGAGTAATTACCTGTGTAAGCGTCTGTTACATTTCTAGCATAGTCCCCAACATACTCACCGGCAAAACCTCTGTTATAATTACCTGTATAAGAGTCCGTTACATTTCGAGCATAGTCTCCAGCATATTGACCAGAAAACTCTCTGGAATAATTCCCTGTGTACGAGTCTGTTATATTCCTAGCATAATTTCCTGTAAACTCTCCTGCAAAGCTTCTGGTATAGTTTCCTGTATATTCACCAGCAAACCCTCTCGCGTAATTACCTGTATAATCGCCAGCGAAGTTTCTAGAATAAGTTCCAGTATACTCTCCAGCAAATAATCTAGAATAATTTCCTGTGAAGTTCCTTGAGTAATTTCCTTCAAAGTTTCCAGTAAAGTTGGTTACTCTATCTCTCGCATAAGATGAATTTCTTATGGTAGTATAATATTCATATCTGTTTCTAGAATATGTTGATATTCTAGTGCGTGTTGAAGTTCTAGCATAGTCTCCCACGTAATTTCCAGCGTATTCGCCAGCGTATTCACTAGTATAATTTCCTACAAAATCGCCCGCGAAGTTCGTTGCGTAATTACCTACAAAATCTCCAGCGAAGTTGGTTACCCTTGTTCTGGCATAATTTCCCGTGAAGTCGCCCGCGAAGTTCGTTGCGTAATTACCTACAAAGTTTCCAGCATAATTTGTGGCTCTTGTCCTAGCGTAGTTACCCGTAAAGTCGCCAGCAAAGTTTGTTGCATAATTTCCAACAAAATTACCAGTGAAGTTTGTAGCTCTTGTCCTAGCATAGTTACCTGTAAAGTCGCCAGCAAAGTTTGTAGCATAGTTACCTACAAAGTCTCCAGCATAATTTGTGGCTCTTGTTCTAGAATAGTTTCCTACATAATTTCCAACATATTCACCAGCAAAAACTCTAGAGTAATTTCCAACAAAATTACCAGTGAAGTTTGTAGCATAGTTACCCACAAAGTCACCAGCATAGTTTGTAGCTCTTGTCCTAGAATAGTTTCCTACATAATTACCTAGATATGATAGAGTTCTAAAGTAAGAACTATTTCTAACATAATTTTGTGAGAAGTTTCTAGAATAGTTGCCAAGGAAATTTCTCGAATAAGTGCTTACTCTAGTGTAAGAAGAAGTCCTCGTAGAAGTCCTAGTATAATCTAATGTTCTACTAAAAGTATTAGTAGAAGTTTGAATGTAAATGGAAGTTCTACTATCTGGAGAAGCGGTTACTGTATTATCACTCACGTAGTCGACTTGTCTTGTTGACGTAACCGTTCCAACAAAATCAGCATGTCTATATAATGTCGCCTGTCTATCACGTGTATAATTTACAGTACCGATATAGTTACCAGTATAACTGTTACTTGTATTTACATTCCTTGTTCTAATGTAATTTGCATTAGTAACAGAGCCTCTGCTGTAAGCCATAGTAGACGGATAAGGATATGCTGGATACCCAGCAAAAATATTAAGCGGCCCTATAACACTTATACCATAACCCTGAAAGTTTGATGTTAATTCAAATGGAACGTCCGTAACTCCAGCTTCTCCTGACCAACCTCCATGTTGTTGGCCACCAGTCTGAGACGAATGTGCAGTCATTCTATGAAGTTCATATCTTGTTGGAAAGCCTGGATAAAAACCAAACCATTCAATTATATCTAAACCACCAGTTAATATAACATTATTAGGATGAGTTGTTTCAATCAAAACTCCATTAACCCATAATTTTCGAGTTGGACTTCCTATACCAACACCATCTGACCAATGAAGTTCCCAAGCGTTGTATCCAGACTGGTAAGGTAAAAAAGTTCCTATATTAGGCCCTATATAGTCCACATTGGTGGTGGTGGTGCTCGCATAGTTTCCTACGTACGATTGACTTGTAGTTGTAGTGCTAACTTTAGTATAGTCAACTTGTCTACTATAATTTCCTGTATACTCTGCTGTTCTAGCATAACTATTAGAGTAAGTAGATCCTCTTGAATAATAAACTGTACCGATATAGTTTCCAGTATAGATTGTAGGCGGTATCGCTATAATTCTAGAATAATTTCCAGAAAACGAAGAAGATCTAACTTGTTGTCTGGTATAATTACCGACAAAATCTAATCCTCTACTAAAACCTAGTGTACGAGAGTAAGAAGATTGTCTTGTTCTTTCATATGCGTTTGCATAATTTCCCAAGAAATTTAAAGTTCTAGAATAAGGAGCCTGTCTGGTTGAAGTTATAGTGCTTGTTCTAGCATAATCTCCAACAAAATTACCGAGGAAGTTTGTGACTCTAGTTCTTGAGAAATCTCCAGTGTAATTTGTGGCTCTTGTTCTTGAGTATGTTGAAGTTCTATTTCTAGTTGAAGTTCTAGTTGATGTTCTAGCATAGTTACCAACAAAATTACCGAGGAAGTTTGTAACTCTAGTTCTTGAGAAATCTCCAGTGAAGTTTGTTACTCTTGTTCTAGCATAGTTACCTTCGAAGTTTCCAGTGTAGTTTGTGGCTCTAGTTCTTGAAAAATCTCCAGTGAAATTTGTAATTCTGGTTCTTGAGTAATTCCCCTCAAAGTTTCCAGTGTAGTTTGTAACTCTGGTTCGTGAGAAATCTCCAGTGAAGTTCGTGACTCTAGTTCTTGAGTAGTTCCCGACAAAGTCTCCAGTAAAGTTTGTGACTCTAGTTCTTGAAAAATCTCCAGCGTAGTTTGTGACTCTATTTCTTGTAAATGCTGATGTTCTAGTTCTAGTTGAAGTTCTAGTTGATGTTCTAGCATAATTACCGACATAGTTTCCTCCGAACCCTCTCGAATAGTTTCCAACGAAAAGTCTGGCGTAGTTTCCTTCGAAATTTCTAGAATAGTTTCCTACGAAGTTACCAGCAAAGTCGCTTGGTCTAAATCTAGAGTAGAATTCGTATCGTGTCCGTGTGTAAGATGACGAACGATTTCGACTATACGTTCCATCATATGAAGACGGTCGAACTCTAGAATATGCAGCCGCATAAGTTGATATGCGATTTCTTGTATATGTATCGGAATAAGTTTCTACTCTTGTTCTAGTAGAAACACTAGTATAAGAGGAACTTCTTTGTCTCGTATAAGGTTGAGAGTATGCAGATACACGTGTTCTAGAATAAGTCCCCACATACGAAGAACTCCTTTCTCTAGTATAAGGTTGAGAGTATGCAGATACACGTGTTCTAGAATAAGTCCCTAAGTATGAAGAACTTCTTTGTCTTGTATAAGCCTGTGAATAAGTAGAAACTCTAGTTCTTTCGTAACTATCACTGAATGAAGAACTTCTTTCTCTAGTATAGGGTTGAGAGTAAGAAGAAACTCTTGTTCGAGTATAATTAGCGGCAAAGCTAGATTCTCTCTGTCGTGTGTAAGGTTGAGAGTAAGAAGAAACTCTTGTTCGAGTATAATTAGCGGCAAAACTAGAGTTTCTTTGTCGAGTGTAATCTTGAGAATAAGTAGAGGTTCTTTCTCTGGTATAGTTTCCAGCATATGTTGAACTTCTTTCTCTACTATAAGTTCCAGTATAAACTGATTCTCTGCCTCTCAGAAAATCAACTGTAGATACTCTAGTATAGTCCGCAACAAAGTTTTGAAATGTTGTTCTGGTGTAAGAGGATGTTCTTAAACGACTATAATTATCACTAAAGTCTTGAGCAAAAGCTTTAACGATTGTTCTACTATAAGTCTCAACTCGTGTTCTAGAAAAATCTCCAGTAAAGAATCTTGAGAATCCCTGTGTATTATTTCTAGTAGAATCTTCTACTCTAGTTCTACTATAATTCCTTGAATAGTTTCCAACAAATTCTCCCACAAAGTCTCTAGAATAATCTCCAGTGAATGGCGTGGTGTATGCGCTAGTTCTTTCTCTTGAATAGTTTCCAGTAAATTCTCCAGTATAATCTCCAACAAAATCTCTAGAATATTCTCCAGCGAATTCTCTAGTAAAGTTTCCTGTGAAATCTCCTGTGTAATCAACTGTGCTAATTCTAGTAGATACTCTCGTAAAGGTTGAGTCTCTAGAACTAGTATAGGAAGAAACTCTCATTCTGGTATAGTCTTGAGCCCTAGTTCTTGAGTAATCCTGAGCAGCAAGATCTTTCTTTGTGTTTACCGCAGTACCTACGGCTTTCCACGTGCCTGGATCTGTCGGTACACCTTGAGAAGACGATCTAAACTGATATGAACCGATATTACCAGCAGTACATCTTAAACTGTTTATTCTTTGCATTAATGTATGAGCGATTTCATCATCGTTCATCTCTTGCAAACCTTCAAAAACCACTGGAGAAGTAACTGTGGTATCAGCTGTTCTAACTCTAGATTTTATTGGAGACTGTACCGCTGACGAGCTGTTGAATCCATAATAAGAATATACAACGGCACCGTCATAAGGTAAAATCCCAATTGCGGAAGATCTGTCTCCGCTTCCACCAATAGGCCCGCTCAAACTTTGTAAAGTAGAATTGTCAAAAACAACCCCACCACTAGAAGTTAATGTGAATGTCATAATTTTTGGTGAACTGCTTGAACCATCGTCATCACTCCAAGCAAGTTTAAAATTGTTTTGATAGGTGTCGTAGACTACATTATTAAAAAAGGATTCTTCAGAGTCATATGAATTTCCAACACCATAACTCACACTGGTTCCGTTGACTTGACCTACGAATATCGCTCCGTCATTATTAACTGATCTGGCGTAAGATGATATAACAACATAATCATTTACTGGATCATGTGCAATAGAAAAATCAAAAGCATACTGTGAATCAAAAGTAGTAATACTTCCAGTTGTTGGAGCCGATAAAGGATTGGTCGCTACTTGAGCGACAAAAGATTTACCATGTCCAGTCCCGTAATCTTGGAAAGCAGCAACAAATTTATCTTGAGTTGAATTATATGTTATTGCCGTATCACCAATTCTAGAATTAAAGAATTGATTACCAGCACTAAAATGAAATCTCGGACTTGAATTTGGATCATAGGTTACATTCGCTATAACGGCTTTGTCATTATTTGTATTTCCTAAAGCCATATAATTACCATTACCATCTCCAGCTACTGACCAATATCCGTTGTTACCGGTATTTACTTGAGTCGAACCAAAATAATTTTGAGAAAAATCACTAGGAGGACTTCCGTCAGCTGTATCAGAGTCCCAAGTTGTACCAGAAGCAGGAACTAAAGCAATCGCTTTTAGTCTCGTTTGCCAAGATCCAATTAATAAAAAATGACCAGAAGCGGAGTCAAATACCAAATCAGCATAAGTTAGTACTGAACTTATCTGAATATCATCTCCCCAAGTTATAATATTATCAGATCCTATTTCACCAATTATTGCTCTCGTTCCAGCATTACTATTTCCTTGATAAGTAACAACTACTCTTTTATTTACTGGATCTATAGCATAATTAATATACTGACCAACAACGGGCAAAGTCTGTTCGGAAAGAAGTGAGCCAGGAACGATAGATGTTTCACCACCACTGATCTTTGTTCTCATAGGACGAACGACCGTTGGTGATGTCATTGTATTTTTTATGTAGACGTGATATGGAACTGTAGTTCCATCTGCCTGAGTGTCTGAGAATATACTATCTATGAAAACAGAATAATCTACGCCTGGTGAAGTTGTTGCAAGTTTGAATGAGCCTGGATAGTCTAGTTCGACTAACTTTGAAATAACTCGATTCGCTAATCCATTCAAATCGACATCGGCCATCTCGTAAAGGCCTGGTGCGTCAACGTGACTGTAGTAACCGACTGGTCGTTTGAAGTTTGCGCCAGACTCGTCCGCAGTTCCAGACTTCTGACGAATGGTTGTAGTAGTTTCACTAGATGTGATTTGAGATGCTGGGTGAGTTCCCGTTGGTTCATTGAAGAATGTATCTACAAAAGAACCCACAGCAGTTGATCCGCTTGAACTCAAAGTAAGATTACCGATTGTGTCAGCTGCAGATGACACGATTTGTTGTCCTACAAGATACGCCAGATAGTTTTCTTCTACTGGAGCAAATTCATTTAGGTCAACACCCGAATTCGAAAGTTTTAAAGGTATACTAGATTTGGACACTATTAATCTCGCTTTTAGTTTTT
>TARA_B100001093_G_scaffold169071_2_pt1 | contig 10112 bp, 14 predicted proteins | sample TARA_B100001093 | Tara Oceans TARA_B100001093 (sample SAMEA2623116) | marine metagenome | biome: marine biome (ENVO:00000447); feature: surface water layer (ENVO:00002042); material: "saline water (ENVO:00002010), including plankton (ENVO:xxxxxxxx)" | depth 5 m
ATTATCGGCAAATGAGTCCAAGTAAAATACTAGACAAGATCCTAGAACTGGTAGCCACTTACAGAGCGGCTAAAGCCGTCAAGCGCAAGAAGGTTAGGAAGCTCAAGAAAGTAGCCATCTGCGTGGGTCACAGCAGGATCGGAGATAAAGGGGCCACTTCCGTCGGCGGCGTAGACGAGTGGTCTTACAACAAGAAAGTAGCAGACCTGCTGAAGAACCACCTGCGCCACCAAGGAGTCCAATCCGTTGTGTTCGATGACTATCCGTCGGAGAGCTACAGCGGCGCGATGGACTGGTTGGGGCAGAGCATCGCGGAGGAGAAGTGCGACATCGCGATTGAGCTGCACTTCAACAGCTACTCAAGCTCGAAAGCAGAGGGCTACGAATACCTGTATTACCACACCAGCAACAACGGTCGCCGTCTGGCTGAGTGTTTCCGAGAAGCCCACGCTGAGACCTTTAAAGTGCAGTCGGATAGAGGGATCAAGCCGATTGAATCAGACGGTCGCGGGGGCGGGTTCTTGAGGAGCGTGCCACCACCAGCCGTGATCTGCGAGCCTTTCTTCGGTAGCTGCCCAAAGGAATGGGTTCTATTTGATGTGAAACACGCACTACTAGCCGACGCATACGCACAGGCAATCGTCAGCTACTTTAAAAACGCATGAGGAACTACCAAAAAGAATACGACAACTACCATAGCAAGCCGAAACAGAAAAAGAATCGGGCTAGCCGTAATGGCGCACGCCGTAAGATGAAGAAGATCTTAGGGAAGCGGGTCAAGGGCAAGGACGTTGACCACAAAGACGGCAATCCTAGAAACAACTCACGCGGAAACTTACGACTACTCAGTAAATCAAGTAACAGATCAAGAAAGTGAAATCCTTAAAATCAGTCATGATCGCGGGTCAGCGGATCAAGATCCATAAGACTGAGTTAGAGGGGTGCTACGGACAGTATCTTCATGAGAAACGAATAATCCAGTTACATAATAAGCTACCAGAACACGAAATCATCCCGACTTTACGACATGAAATGTTGCACGCCGCTTTCCACATCGCTGGTATTTCGTTCTGCGAAAACTTTGAAGAAGAAGCCTGTGTCCGCTGTATTGATGAAGTCTTCTTTCCGGCCTACGAACGAATCCTTAAACGCCTAAAGTAATGCCAGATCCCGTATTAGTCAGACCCAACAAAAAGCCCTACAGTTTTTCAAAGCTAGCAGAAGAAGTTAAGAGCAAAGAAGGGTTCGTCGCCAAGCCTTATAAAGATTCCAAAGGGTATTGGACTGTCGGTTACGGTAGCCTCATTGGTGATGGTAGTGACGCCGCTTATAAGAAGTCACCCTACTACACTGGCAAGATTACGATGGGGAAGAGTGGCATCGCGGACAAAGCCGATCTTTCTGGTAAGTCCGTCACGGAAGAAACCGCTAGAGCCATGATGATGAAATCGATTACCGATAAAGCGTCGCGTGCGATTAAATCGGACATGCTTGGCGACAAGTTCTTCGACCTTTCTCCAGACCTTCAAGACGCCGCGATTTCATCTGTTTATAGAGGAGGCTTGTCCGGCTCACCTAAAACGATGGAGAACATCCGAGAAGGTAAATTTACTGAAGCCGCTAAAGAATTTCTCGACAATGACGAATATAAAGCGGCTAAAGAATCCGGTTCAGGCGTAGCCGCCAGAATGGATCTTCTCGCTAACCTTCTGAAAGAGGAAGCGAAGAAGAAAGCATCGTTCGCAGAACGAGTAGAACAGAGGGTGGCCGAATGAAGAAGAAAAGTAAATCAAGAGTAAATGAGGCAGGCAACTACACGAAGCCTACGATGAGGAAGCGTCTATTCAACTCAATCAAAGCAGGGACTAAAGGCGGTAAAGCTGGTCAATGGTCTGCACGAAAAGCACAACTACTAGCAGCAAGATACAAAAAAGCCGGAGGAGGCTATCGAAATTAACTAAACCCCAACCTTAGAGAAACAGATGAAGAAAGACTTCAAACCACACATGATGTACGACAAGAATGGCAAAGGATACAAGGCTGACACCTACGAGCAGCACCTTGCCATGAAGAAGAGAGGCTACGGACACACTAAGCCGTCTACTAAAAAGAAGGCTAATAAGATAATCCGTAAACGCGCCAAACCCCAATCCGGTTACTAATGCCCAAGAAAGCTTCACAGAGATCCCTCGACAACTGGACACGGGAGAAGTGGGGAACCAAGTCAGGTAAGCCGTCGCTCAAAACGGGCGAGCGGTATTTACCGAAGGCTGCGCGTGAAGCTTTGACTGACGAGGAATATGCCCGAACCAGTCGCAAAAAACGTAAAGGCATGCGTAAGGGCAAACAATACGTCAAGCAGCCAAAAAAGATCGCGGAGAAGACCGCGAGATACAGGAGCAAAAAGAGGCTCCTGAAGAAAGCGCGTAAGCGCAAATCATGAGTCGATTCATACTCTACAAACCTACGCCAGAAGATGTCGCGGAAGCGTGCCGAAGATCCGATGCGTTAGGTGAATTGAGGACATCATTCACTAACGGCAAAGGAAACATGACTGGCTTCTTAGGTGAGGTCGCTTTCGAGAATACCTTCAAGCAGTTCGACTACGTAGGAGACAAGTCCTTCACCCACGACTACGAATACAAGGGTCTCAAGGTTGACGTTAAGGCTAAGGGTTGCAACACCCCGCCTAAACTGGACTACAACGCTTCAGTAGTCAGAACCAAATTTAGTAAGTTTGAGGCCGACATATACTTCTTCATGCGGGTCCACAAAGGTCTACGTAAGGTATGGCTCTGCGGGTGGACTCCTAAGAAGACGATCATCCATAAAAAACGATTCGATAAGAGAGGATCGCTAGACAAAGACGGGTTCCGTTTCAAGGCTGACGGATACAACATCGAGATCAGGAAGACTCGTAGGCCCGACGCTTTCGAGTCACTCTTCCTCCGGCGGTAGTTTTTTGTGGTGGATGTGGCCCGTCTTTTTAAAGAAGGGTCTTATGCCGTTTGGTGCTACGAGTTCGATAAACTCACTAAGTGGCGCGTCTGCGTAAAGGTCTATAGTTGATGGGTCTCCCCCGACTTCTTCTATGGCTTCACGCAGATCCAGCCAAAATTCACCGCAAAGCTCCTGCCTCCTCATGTCCTCGTTTGTCATCCGAAGTATAACCTATATCGTATTTCTCACTTAGGTCAATGCTCCATAATTTACCTCCCCCTTGTCCTTGGGACATGACGGGCCGGATCTTGTTATTGACCCGACTAGCTTCTTCTAGAGTGATCATACCTCGTCGGCAGAACTCCAGATTACGAGAAGAACCAACGTCACGACCGTTGTTTAGTTCATGCACCATCACCTGAAACTCAGTCAGAGTCCCGCTCCATTTACCCATGTCAGGGTAAATCTCACGGCAACGCTTGGCGAAGAACTCGACCAACTCCGCGATGGAACTACGACTGCTGTTGTCGTAAGCGGCGTCCGCGATGGTGGGGTCGATGTATGACTTAACCCCAAACCTACCAACGTCCTCGACTTCTTTAGGAACTTTCCAGTCGAGCAGGAACTTACCGAAGTGGGGCAGCTCTTGTTCGATGGTAGCCTCTAGCTGGGAGTTAGCCGGAAAACTATTAGTGGACTTATTGCTAATCAACAAAGCCATGAGCTTATCGCGGTTACTGGTATCCAGAGACGGGATCACTGACAGTGAGTTTGCGTCCATGTTCAGCGACAGGGTAACTCGGCCTGTCCAAGGAATCGACATGGCGTCCGCATACTTGGCCATATATTCAACTCTCGGATTGGCTACCGCACGCTTGAGAAGTTCGGTCGCACGTCTCTGGTCTTGGAAGCTAGCTGCCGAGGTCGTATCGTCAATAACCCATGAGGCGACACGACCTAAGTCTTTGTTGAACTTCGTCTGACCTGATAGGTAGTCAGACGCATCAGAGAAACCCCCTACAAGGCCACTGATAATTTTGTTCGACAATAGCGACTTGCCGCGACCTGTCGGCCCGACCAGCAGCAGAGCTTGTCCCTGTAAGGGAACCCTATCCAAAACCGCAGTATAGAAACGCTGCAACCATGAGTAAAAATAATCTAAGGCGGGGTTCTTTGAGCTGTTTGCGAATAGCTGATTCAGCCATTGGTGCAGGAACGGCCACTTGGCTGGATCTCCATCCGAGTCTGGCTCCACTGGAACTAGGTTAGAGCAGTTGAGAATACGGGTAGCATTATAGGACACAATGCGGTCACTTGAGAACACCACAGGTGCGATCTCGTCGATCCGATTGTTGTTACTAACTGTCAGGAGAGCTTCCTCGACCTCGCTGATCGCCCTACCTCTCCTGACCCTGACAGAGAACCCCGCTTGCCGAAGTTCTAGTAGGAGTTGCTCTTTCGGTATCGACACGGCGTTTCCGTATAGAAGCTTGAAGAAGGTCTTACCATTGAACCAGTATTCGTCGAGTAGGGTAGACAGCTTCTTGGTCTCGTAGTCTTTGACGAATGAACCGCCAAAGATATCGCCCCAACTCATGAACCCTTTGCCAGCGCGGTCGCTGTAGCACACAACGCCGTCCTCCACAACCTGACAGCCGTCTCGGTCGATGCCGTCATCGATCCAGAACAATGGCCCTCTGGCCCCTACTTCAAATTCACCGAACCAACGATTCGGGAATCGGGATTCGACTTCCGGTGCAACCACGTCTAAAGGAACAGATGTATCTGAAGATTCCGGCGGCTTAGATGACACCGCCTTAGACAGGCAGGCATGGAACACGTCTGTCGGGATCGCGTCCCCTGTTTTAATCCAGTCTTCACCTAACTCAAAATATTGATTAGGTTTCAATGAAGTCTTATCAAAACCAGCGAAGAGTTTGTCCATCTTCAGCGACTTGTTTATGTAGCCCATGAACGAGTCATACATAGAGGGGTCAATCGGTATGGGCGAATCAAATTCCCAAACTAATCGCAGATAACCGCTTTGAGTTCGGCTAGCCCACGTAGGGAGCGGTATACCCGCACAGGCGTTGGCCAACTTATTCCTAAAAGATTTCCAATCGAGGGGTGAGTCGTAGTCGGCTACTACGCCGTGGATCTTGTGGATGGGGTTGTCGTTACTAATCCGTTTGGAGGGGGCGCGTCCCTCACCACAAGAATAGAATACGTGATCAGTATTATTATTACTGCACCATTCTCGGTAGTCGGCTTTATTCTTAAATGATGGCTTCTTTAGTTTAAGGTTATCGAGTTCACTAGTTCTCTGGGCTTTACTGTCGCGTAAGTTACGCAAATATCTGTAGGTCATTTATTTTTGGTATTGGGTTAGAATTTCTCCCTCCGCATCCAGAGGAATATCGCTAATCCACTCAGGAGGAGTGGACATAATTTGGGTAATTTTTTGTAGGGTTTCTTCGGCTTCGTCTTCATCACACTCGCAGACCACTTCATCATGGACGTGGAAGATAATGTCTATGCCAGCCTTGTCGATCTCTAACATCATGAAACTGAAAATATCTCTGGCCAGAGCCTGTGAGAGATTCTCAGCGAGGACTCCGCCCCATAGTTTCATGATGCGTTTTTGCCCGTTCCGGTTGACACTAGAGACAAACTGGATTCGTCCTTGAGCTAAAGTCTTGCGAAGATTGCCGTAGTTAAGAGACCTCCCTGACGGGAGTGGTAGAGACAGGTGGCCTACGTCATATGCTTTATCGACTTGTTTGCCGAGTTTCCTCCAGTATCGGGGAACCTTCGCAAGCTTAGTCCGGTAAAGATCTACAGCGTCTTGAGCTTCTTGTTGAGGCATATCATACATCTCAGCAAACCTTTTAGCCCCCGCGCCGTATCCGCAGCCCAATACGAGAGCCTTGACTTTGTGTCTGAGCTTGGGGTCTCTCTTCTTCAGGACTCCTTTATCTTCAGACCACAGTCCAAACTGAATAGCGAACGCTTCGTAGATATCGTCCGACTCTTGGATTGCGTCCATCGTCTCTCGGTCGCCCGATAGCCAGCAAAGAGTGCGGACTTCGATCTGAGAGAGGTCTACGACGACTAGCTTCTTACCTTTAGGTGCGGTAATGAGGTTACGCATATTGACTCCAAACATGCCCTCTCTAGGTAGGTTCTGGAGATTAAGGTTACCCCCACTACCACTGAAGCGTCCGGTGTGTCCGCCGAAATACATGATGCCGCCATAGTATCGGTTGTCTGGCATCGTCGCGCAGTCGAAGCTATCGAGCTTCTTCTTGATGGTATTGATACGACGCCAGTTCGTCACAGCCTCGATCCATTTGTATTTGTGACCGTGTGCCAGTATCCACCGCTGGGCATCAACATCAGTTTTAGCGAGCGAGGCAGGTGGCTCGATGCCGAGATTGATGCAGTGTTCATCGAATGCTTTACGGCTAAGTAAGGGCTTCTCGTCTGCCCAAGGTATCGCCTTCTCCGTTTCAAAGATGAGTTCGTTTATTGTCTCCTTAGCTTTTCGTAGAGCGTCCACGTCAATCGGGATTCCCCTCTGGACGATGCGTCTATTCGTGACGCTGATATCCCGCTCAAACTGCGACCATTTGGACTCGTAAGCCTTCCATAGACGGAGGCAGAGGACGGAGTCCTTGATGGCATACTCCTCTACTTCCTTCTGGAACTCTTTAGACATACCCGCCCATGTCTTGCCAGACATATTATCACGGGTGGATTTGGAGATCTCCAGATCGAAAGCTTCAGCGGTTGAGTTCTTCAGGGATCTCGGCAAGCCGACCGCAGCGGCCATGTCAGCGGTGCAGTGCCATTCTGCTGGTTTTACCTCCGGCCACCAACCGCAGTTGATTCCATATAGGTAAAGTGTTTCATCAAATGATGCGTTATGTGACAGAACGATATTGCCGTTAAGCAGGTTCCAGTCGAAATCTTCAGGGTGGCCGACAAACTCGTAGCCGTCATCTCCTACGACGCTCACCATATAGGCGTCGAAGTCGTAGTGGGAGAAGTAACCTAACGGTCCAAGCTGTCGTATAGAGCAGTGCTTGTCGTAGTAGGTTTCAAAATCTAGTGCGTATATAATCATATTGGTTTATTTGTGAGCAGAAAAAGCCCACCGCAAAGGGAAAAAATTAAAAACTCTGCGGTGGGCTTATGTGTTACTAGTATTCCTAGTCCAATTCCAATTCGGTCTGCTCGCCAGTAACGTGCTGGAGTGCCTCCCGAACTACCCGCAACTTTCTCAAGTTGCTCCCGACTTGCGAGAGTTGCTCCTCGACTTCAGCGATCATGCCGTCGAGCATCGTGATCTCTTCAAGCAGGAGATCGCGGGTTTTTTGTTCTTTCTCTTCGTCAGTCATAACTACGCTCCGAGAAAGTTTTTAACAAAGGCGGTGACATCTTCGTCGGCTTCTTCCTTCGTCACGCTAAGAGACGGGTTGAACCAAGTATACTTGCCCTTGCTGAGTTCTTCAGAAACGAAGTTCCAAACTTTGCTGTGAATTGGAACTCCAGACTGGAGAGCCGCGAATGTAGCAAGACGCTTATAGGTCGAACGATACGCGTTCTTCCCTACGTTGATCTTGCCCAATGCGTAGTTGTGGTCGCCGATAGGCAACTGGAACGCATCGCCTTCTTCACTACCTTCAGGCTGACGCATGAGGAGAGTGATCTCTGCGAACTCGGTCATGTCCCAATTCGACTCCGATTCAATGGCGTCGGCTTGTTCTTTAGACCAAGCGATGCGGGGGATATCCTCTTCCTCGAAAGGGATGTTCTCCCGCCAGCCCTTCTGGGCAGCTACGGTGATCGTCTTAACCGGAGTGTCCGGTGGGGCGATCTCGTATGTCTTGTCGAAAAGAATCGACCCGACAGGTGCGTCGGATTGAGACATCTTTTGACAGACGTTAATGCGTGGAATCTCGATGTCCTCTACGTCGATTTCGATTCCGCTTACGTTGGTAGAGAGACCAGTGTTGGTCTCAGCAGCAACGACTTCTTGCTTTTGGGTTTTAGCCATAATATCAATTATTGGTTTGGTTTATTGAGTCGCGACACAGTGCCGCTCGTCTGATGTTTCTACGATTCCTGCATCTGTGCATTCGTCGAGGAAAGATTGTCTGCTGTCGGCTCCCGCTTTTTTGGCAACCTTGGCGAGGGGGAAATTAACTTGATCCAGCAGCGTGTCCAGATCTATTCCATGTTTTTTTGCGATTTTTACAAAAGTCGCATTATCGGAGATCTTTCTGGTTCTGCCCATCGAGCGGAGTTTAAGACCGTCAAGCTGCTCGCCGTCTTTAAGAGCGTCGAGTGTTTTGCGTTTAATCGACATCGACCAGTTCTCTACGATCTTCGCGATGTTAAATAGCTCAGAGAGTCTGGCCGGATTGTCAACGTCGGTCGGGTCGATGTCCGGTAGAGTGGTATCGAGTTTCTTGGCAACACTAATAACGAGTCCGCCTAACGCAGGGCAGGTATCTTCATGCCTACAGAATCGGCAATACTGAGTCGGGGTGCATTCCTCTAACTCTGGCGTGCCAGACTCCCACTTCGGTCTTACTTCTTCGCCAGCCTTAATGACTCGGCTAAGGTCTTCGACCAGAGTAGGGAGGTCTTCTCGCGTGAACGTGTGGTGCAGCGTCGCACTGTGCTGCGGAACGTAGAACGCGAATACAATCTCCTTAATGTCGGGATACTTCTGGAACGCTCCGGTCGTGTATGCTTTCGCTTGCCAGTTCTTTTCCGGCGGGTCAATGATGCTGATTCCGGTTTTGTAGTCAGCCATAACCGCTCGGTCACTGCCTTTAAGGATCAAGAATCGGTCACAGGTTCCCCACGTCTCAGTGCCGTCGAGCGCGACCTCTACTTGGATCTCGTTAAGCTCTTCCTCGATCTCAGCGAAGTTACTCATGAAGTCCTGCTCCATCTTAACAATCTGCTCGTAGATTTCATGCTCCTGTTCAGTGTGGAGCGCGGAAGGATCGAAGACTTCAAGAGCCTCATGAATACGAGTCCCCATCTCAGCAGCGGGTGACGTGCCGTCACGCCCTTGATAGCCAGCACAGGCGGCTACATACTTCAGGCTCGACGGAGAGAACTCCGCGTGACCTCTGCTTTGATGGTCTGGTGTATTCATAATTATGTTTTATCCTTCTTGTGTTCTGGTATCGCGTTCCACCCCGCCTTCTCGACGGAGTGGACTACTTCTTGAACCTTTCTTTGAAGAATTTCAAGCGTTGTGTCGGGGTTGTGTTCAACGAGCGTCTGCTTGTCTACCCACGCAGAAAGAGTGTGTAGACATTCGTTTAGTCGATCTCGACGTGCTACGGTAAGTGTGTCTTGATGGTCTGGTTGGTTACTCATATTTACCGAAGAGATCAGTTTCTTCTGTTGAATCATTAATAATAGATTCAAGACCTTCAGACGGGAAACAAATATCATCCCCCCTCTCAATGTAATCTTTAAATACTTTCTGGTAACGCTCTTTACCGACTTGGATTAGCCAGTATCTAACTACCCAATAGGAATTAAAAAGAGAAATCGAACTATCGTGTTCTTTGTCGAATTCTTCGATTGCTCTAGTAAGACCTTTGCAGGCTTTGTCTAAAGAAAAGATTCTGTCTATTTGAGAACAGACCTTTTGGGTGGTTTCATCGTTTCTTTTTTCATCGTTACTTCTCTTGTCTAGTTTTCTCATAATGTTACTTTTTTCTACGTTTTGTTTTATTAGTTTGTCTTCCCTTAGCATACTTGGATGCAGGTGACATACCGACCGGAGCAAAGTATGGTGCAAAGCTACATGGGTCAAACCCTGTATACTCTTTTTTTCTTCTTCCGTTTATTTTTTTGTCTATACCTTTCATATTTTATTTTGGTTAGTGGTTCGGGGTGAGAGCTTAACTGCCCCGTCAGCGAAGTCTTAATTGCCGGACTCTCTCGGCAAAATTTTATTTCAGTGGCACAACGATATAATCATGGTGGCCCTTATAGGAACTCGCATACTCCACACACTCTCTGAGGTTACCAGAGAAATCGATGTATGACGAATCAATGACGTGATACTCTGTGGTCGGTAGGATTACATTCTTCGGGTTACGCACCAAATGCGTTGATGAGATACGCCAGCCGTCCGC
>TARA_B100001093_G_scaffold120187_1_pt1 | contig 10103 bp, 9 predicted proteins | sample TARA_B100001093 | Tara Oceans TARA_B100001093 (sample SAMEA2623116) | marine metagenome | biome: marine biome (ENVO:00000447); feature: surface water layer (ENVO:00002042); material: "saline water (ENVO:00002010), including plankton (ENVO:xxxxxxxx)" | depth 5 m
TCTGGCTGCTCAGAAGGGCGACGGCATTTCAGCTCTTTACCTTTCACAGATATATCTTGCGGGAAAAGATCCCGACCGACATAGGACTCTGGCATTTGTTTGGGCTCTATTTGCGTTATCGAAAAGCGTAGACGGTGTCAAAGACGTGCTCGCGAAGCTTCGCACGCAGATGTCCAATGAAGAAATTGAAGAATCGGTCAAAATACTGGATTTGTTCTGTCAAAAGAACCCAGAGATGATGGGGGGGTAGTTGCACAGGTTAGCTATTCTTTACGGACTAGTCCGTTTTGTTTAGTGAAAATACATCTGAGTTGGGCGTAACTAGGTCTGTCACATTGTGAAAGCTAGCTTTTCACGGACAAAGGACATATTATCTTCGAGATCCAGCCTTTGGAACTCGTACCCATCTTACCCTGGTTTCTTGGTAGTGGGAAGTTGCTTTATTTAGCGACGAATTGTTTATCGTTAACAGTGTTGCGATATAGATTTTGCAACCAGCCGATTGAGGCGACTGCTACAAAGCTGATTCCTATTGCGGGGATGCAGAATGAAAATACTAGAAGACTTATAGTCGTGAGGCGATAAAATGCTAAGTTGGATTGAATCTCACTATCCGGGCGAAGACTCCACCACATTCGTTGCAGGCCGTAGCCGATTGCGATGACTGATGCTGAAATGAAAAGAGGGAAAGCTATTCTGCGAGGAAAAACAAACAGTGATACGGGGATAAGCGAAATTATGGATACGAAAATGAATCGATTTTTAAAACACCACCGTGGCTTTTCTTTCTTGAGATTAAGTAGCGAAAAGAGGGTGCTTGCGAGGGCGAGAAACGAGATTGTTATCCAGGCTCCGACGAATTTGAAAAATAGTTGTTCCTCATATAGTGCGGTGAAGAAGAATGGAGAGCTCAAGAGATCGAGGCGTTTCCAAGAAGACATAAGAGGCACGATTGCTAGAATTGGGAAAATAAGAAAACCGCCCCAGAATTGCCAGCGCCAGGCTGCTGAATAAAATCCTAATAGCCATAAATCGATTCCTGTCTTGGCAATTTTGTTCTCCATTTCCGCTACACTATCGAAGGAGAAGATACGTTTCTACCCTCTAACGGAAATAGTGCGCTCCGGAAGGAATTTTTATGGTCCATTGGGGCGATTAAAATCGTATCCAGATTCTAAATTCTGGAAGTAGCGAAAACCCTCAGGGTGAGGGCTGTTTCTTTCGTAGAGAAAAAGCAACTAGCGGGTGTCGGGATTTGACGACGGCACGAACGCGGGTTTCAGGCTGAATACGGTGTTCGTGTGAAAGGCGAACGTCCAGGGTTTCGCCGGAGTCGAGTTGCACTAGATAGTGCCGGGTTTCGCCTTCATAGGTTTGCGTTTGCACGGTTGCGTTGCCGGGTGTCTCTTCGATGAGGTCAATATCGTGTGGACGGATGAGGACTTCAACTTGAGAAACAGTATTGGAAGAAGGCGGGAAAGCCCCGTTTGTATGAACAAAGGGGTGTAAGCCGATTGCGGTTTCTGCACCGGTCTCGCTGGCTATGCCTTTAAGGAAACATCCTTCGCCAAAAAACTTGGCGACGAAGCGACTGCTGGGAGCTTCGTAGCAGTTTTCGGGCGTATCCACTTGTACGATGCTACCTCCTCTCATGACGGCAACGCGGTCGCCGATGGCCATTGCTTCGCTTTGGTCGTGGGTTACCCATATTGCGGTTACGCCTGCTTTTTTGATGGCGTGGCGAATTTTGAGGCGAAGCTCGATCTTGAAGGCAGCGTCGAGGTTGGAAAGGGGTTCGTCGAGCAGTAAGAGCTTGGGTTGGTGAGCGAGGGAGCGGGCGAGGGCGACTCGTTGCTTTTGCCCTCCCGAGAGGGTTTCTGGCATTGCTTTGCGAAATGCTTCTAGGCCAAGATTGGAGAGCCATTTGTCGACTTGGCTGGTGTCGCTTACTCTAAAGCCGACGTTTTCTTCGACATTGAGGTGAGGGAACAGAGCGAAGTCTTGGAAGACCATTCCGGTGCTGCGTCTCTCTGGTGGGACGAAATTGCCATTGGTTGTGGCTTGGCCGTCGATACGTATTTCTCCTTTGCTCGGTTCCAGGAGACCCGCGACGGCACGTAGGGCACTGCTTTTGCCGCAGCCTGTTGGACCTACCAGAGCGAGAATCTCTCCCTTTGCTATCCGGAGGGTTAAGTCACGCACTGCATGGGCATCTCCGTAGTGGATGTTGAGAGTTTCGATTGAGAGCATGTAAGTGGGGGATACTTTCTAGGTTTCGGCTTTTGGGGAAAGCCCAAGCAAACGCTCGGTGCGAAGAAAGAGGAGCATAGCTACGAATGAGGTGAATATTAGTAGTATTCCTGGGATTGCGGCGTCGCCGAAGTAACCCGCTTCGTACACTTGCCAGAGGCGTGTGGTGAGTGTTTCTATTCCGGTAGGTCGCAATAGCAGGGTTAAGGGTAACTCCCGCATGGCTTCGAGGAAGACCAGAGCTGCTCCGCTCAGGGCGGCCGGTATGATGAGTGGGAGTTTTACGCGTCGAAAGGTTTCGACAGGCGAGGCTCCAAGGCTGCGAGCGGCAGCAGTAAGACTATTCTCAATGCGGTCTAGGCCTTCCCGGAGGGATCCAGTCGCTAGGGGCAGAAAGCGTAGTACGTATCCGAGAATCAGCATGGCGGTCGTCTGATACATCCAGGGCAAGTGCAGCCCGACATAGACGAGGGCGGTGCCCATGACGATTCCGGGTACGCCAAAGCCGAAAGATGTGAGGCGGAGCATCCAGTTTCCGGTCCTTCCTCCGTAGGAGGCAGCTCGGGCTAGGGGCAGGGCGACGATCACAGCACAAAGTGCGGCGAGACCTGCAGGCACCACTGAGTGAAGGAGGATGCTGGGTTCAAAACTGCTAACGCCTTCGCGTTTGATCCAGACGAAAAACAAAACGATGGGGAGTCCGACAGATGAGATCCAAATCGCGATAGTTGAAAGCCAGACAAAAAATTTTGTGGTAGGAAGTGGTTTCCAGCGTAGGGTGCGGCCTGGGTTTTCTCGAACGGTTTTCGCTCGTGATTCGAAGATAAGGACGACGAATACGAGAAGCAAAAGCTGGAGAGAAAGCCATGCGGCTCTGGAGAGTCCGAAAGCGTTGTACTCGACGTAGATGGCACGGGTGAAAGTGTCGAAGCCGAGGATGGCGGGAGTTGCGAAGTCGGAGAGGGTGTAGAGCGCTACGAGCAGGGCTCCTGAAGCGATACCTCCACGTATCCGAGGAATAATTACGTGTAATAGAGTTCCTGCAGGTGTGAGTCCGAGCGTGCGTCCGGATTCCACGAGACCTGCGTCGAGTCGCCACAGGGAGGCCCGTACTGAAAGCACGACGAAGGGGAAGGTGTAGAGGGTCATAACCCATGCGGTGCCGAAGAGACCGCGGACTTCGGGCGGAGCGATTCCGAAGAGGGTTTCGAGTTCCCCGCCTGGGCCGGTGGCTGCGAAGTAGGCGAAGGCGCCAATATAGCTGGGCACCGCTAGGGGGAAAACAAGCATTGCCAATACTAAGCCTCCTCCGCGTAGCTTCAAGCAGGTGGTTGCGAAGGCGAGAGGGGCGCCGATCGCGACAGCTCCGAAGACGGTGAGAGCAGTGAGAGCGACAGTGTTGCCTAGGATTCGCCAATTTCGCGATCCGAACTCCAAGGGTTCTTGTGTGGCCAGAGCGATGAGTACGACGATGGGTGAGAGGGCGAGTAGAATGATGGGAGCAACGAGCACGTACAGCCGCCAGCGTTTTGCGAATGAGTATCGTTGCATGGTTTGTTGAGTGAAATGCTAAGCGCTGTATGGCGAACCTAGCTTCTATAAAACCCCAGTTTTGCGCAGAAGGGCAAGGGTGGGTTTTAGATCGGCGAGTTTATCGAGGTCGACTTTGGGCGGATTGATCTGAGCGATTTCTGGTAATCCCTTTGGTGGTTGAATGCCGATTACGAGCGGGATTTCATATGCTTCTCTAGCTAGGTAGCTCTGAACTTCTATGGTTAGCAGGTGGCGAAGAAAGAGTTCTGTCTCGGGTTTGTTTTGAAGGAGTACTACTCCGGATACATTGAGTAGGCAACCAGCATCGTTTTTGCTGAAGGCGAGGTCAAGCGGCACCTCTGGTCGACCCTTTTTCAAACGTAGTGTGTAGTAGTGGTTTGCTAGGCCTATATCGAGATCGCCGCTTGCTACCGACATGACTACGTTTAACTCGCCAGCTAAAGCGCGGGCTTTTGAGAGCATAGCTTTTAGCCATTCTTCGGTAGTCTTCTCGCCTTCGAGAAGGCGAAAGGCGGTAACGAAGGATTGGAAGGCGGCGTAAGTGGGCGCCCAGCCTATTTTGAGGTCGCTATGGGGGAGATCGAGAATGGATTTGGGTATGGCTTCGCGTGTTACACGCTCTGTATTAAAAGGAAGGGTACGGATTCGCCCAGAGATGGGAGTCCATGCTTCGTGGCGGAATTCGGGCTTCAGCATGTCGCGAATGCTAGATGGGAGGGGTTCGGCTCCTGCATCGTTGAGCACGCGGCCGATGGAGCCGCTATCGATTGCCCAAAAGAGATCGGCTCGTTGCACGCCTGCCCCCGCTTCGGCTACGATGGTATTGGCCAAGGCGGAGGAAGGGCCACGACGAATCTTCAGCTCCAGCTCCGGATTGCGCTCTTCGATGGCCTTGAGAATATCTTCGTAGAGACCTCCTTCACCGCGACCAAGATAAAGCGTGATGGCTCCTTTTATTTTGGGAAGATTTTCTACGGATTCGGCTGCGAGTGAACTGTTTGCTTTTGAGGCTAGTAGTCTGTTAGGGCCTAGCAGCCCGGCGGCGGCTAGGGTTTTGATATAGGCGCGGCGATCCACTATTAAAATACTGAAGAGCGATCGGATTGAATTTTAGAGAGGAGTTTCTTGGCCTGATTTAGGCTTTTGGTCATTTCCGCTAATTTGGCCCTAGCGTCTGCAACTGAGCCTCCGTTCTTGAAGACGAGCGGCAAGCCGGCGTTGAATTCTAGCTCGATGGTTGTAACGAGATCGGCATCGGCCTCGATGAGGTCGCCTTCGAGGTGCTCAAAAATTTCCATGTATGTGTTGAAGACTATTTTGCTGGCCTTTTCTGCGTCGTTGTGGGCGTAGGCGTCTACTGCTGCTTCGAGGTTGGCGAGTATGGCTTCGATGGGTTTTTCGTCAGGATCGATTCCGCCATAGTTGGCGTCTTGTCCTTGATCTTCGTGTTCATGGTCGTGGCGCGATTCGGTTTCGATACTTGTGGCGTTTGCAAGTGCTCGGAGTCCGCCGAGGCCTTGCCAGAGGGCGGCTTTGGTACTTTCTCCTACCGCGTACATCTCTTCGGCCGAACCCTTTTCATCGGCTACGCCTTTCATGCCGTAGAAACCGATCCAGACTGGAGGGTAGAGGTAAGGGGCTTTGACTTCGACTACTCCGTGGACGCCGACAGATTCCCACGTGTCTACCCAAGCTTTGGACGAATTTTCGATAGAATCGCCGTTGGCGTACTCCTTGACGATCCTGTCGGTAGCTAGGCACATCTTGGCGAGTTCTGTGTCGAAGGTTTCGAAGTGTTCGCTGAAATTGGCGACGAGTTTCATGTCAGGCTCCCCGGAAGCTTGAACAGCCGTGTGGGGTGAAAATATGAACGCTCCTAAGAGCACCATGGCTAACGAATAACGAATATGGCACAGACCTGCTTCGTAGAAAGTTTTAGATGTATTTTTCATGTTTTTGGGAGCACGGATGGGCCGTCGCTTAAGTTAATTTGTTCGATGGTATGTTATCAGAATGTCACAAAGTTCCAACCCAGTGACGGATTTATAGATTATTTCATTTTGTTTAAGCATGGGATCTTGTGCCGGCTCTTGTCTCCCTCAGTTAACGCTAAGTTCAAAAGCAGGCATTCGGTGGTTGCTGTCTCTTTTGCTTTGAGTGGGCTTCGAGGTATTCGATTCGCGTTTGGGCGATTGATTTTAAGAGGCTTCGCTGGTGATTTACAAGGCTGTTCTTGGGATCGTCGATAGGCATGCGTCTCGTGGTTTCTTCAGTTGGTTCGGCACAAGCTCGGGCGTCAGTGAGAAAGTAGCTTTCCCCCCTATGAAGAAAAGCGACTTTGTGATGACATTGGGCGAGAAATTCGGATAGGGTCTCTGGCCGAAGGAGTGCGATTAAACGACTGGTGAGACGATAAAATCCAGTTGCGTATTTTAAAAAACGTTCGTCGCTGAGTTGAATTGGAGTGAGCGTTAAGGATAGTGCCTCATCCGTTAATTTGAGGATTTCGGAAAGAGTGTTTTCGTTGTTTTGCGGCGAGACTTGCATGCTTTCACTGAGGGCATTGCAAAGGGACCACCGTGCCGATAGGCTTAGTATCATGTCGTCCTTTGTTTTGAGTTCATATGGTGACTGCAATTCTAAGGAGCTACGGGCGAACTTGATTGCCTTTTCGATTTTGCCCTCGTCCAGCGATAGCATTGAAAGGCTAAACAAGGATATGGTGAGATTGCGGCGCGGCCATGGATGGTCCATATCCTTTATTGTTCTCAATATGTCTCTGGCTCTGAGGAAATCGTTTCTAGCCAAGGCTCTAGAGTTCTCAGTTCCTAGACTGGCAGCACCTTTGCCATGATTTAGAAGAGCAGCGGCAAGGGAATTGACCCATTGCGGGTTGTCAGGGCTTTGGATTCGCTCAATAATGGCGATGGCTTGAGAGCTTGCTTTCAATGAAGCTTTCAGGCTTCTGGGCGTTCCGTTTTGCAGAAGCTTACCGCTTCTGGTTATGAGAGCTTCAGCCATAGCGCTCTGGTTTGAGGATGGGCTAGAATACATGTTCGGCTAAAGTTTTTTGTATATAATAATCGGTTACGAAAGATAAAGAATTCTAAGTATGAAAGGCATTCTAATTGTAAATACGTCCTAGATGAACACGGTAGCCTTCGGGCGGATATATAAAAGTCTGGGCGATGAAGCCGAGTTCTGTAAAGTCCTGATAGAGTTCGATCGGATCATGGTCGCAGAGAACCCAAAAAGAACCGCCTGGTTCTACGGTCGCGGAACGACTTTTCAGACTGCTCTTGGCTTCACTTGGCGTCAGCCCTCGGAGGTCGAGTGGATTGGATAGGGTATTGTTCATGCTCTACTGACTTGTTTTGTGACCAATCATGTTTGCGGGATCGACCCATTGGTCGAATTGCTCGGCGGTGAGCAGTTCCAGTTCGATGGCGGCTTCTCTTAGGGTCGTTTTTTCTGCATGGGCTTTCTTGGCAATCTTCGTGGCATTTTCGTATCCAATATGCGGATTTAGAGCAGTCACCAGCATGAGGGAATTTTGCAGATGCTCTTGAATGCGAGGGTGGTTTGGTTCGATGCCGATGACGCAGTGGTGATTGAACGCATGGCAGGCGCTGCCAAGAAGATTGGCCGATTCCAGAAAGGCGTTTATCATCACGGGCTTGTAGACATTGAGCTCGAAATGTCCACTGGCTCCTGCGAAGGTGATGGTTGCGTCATTGCCTATTACTTGTGCGCAGACCATGGTGAGGGCTTCGACTTGGGTCGGATTGACTTTGCCGGGCATGATGGAGGAGCCAGGTTCGTTGGCGGGGATGGAAATCTCGCCGATTCCAGAACGGGGACCGGATGCGAGCATGCGTATGTCGTTGGCGATTTTGTGCAGGCTGACAGCGATTTGCTTGAGCGCGGCATGCGATTCCACAATTGCGTCGTGAGCGGCTAAGGCTTCGAATTTATTGGGGGCAGTGACAAAAGGTAGGCCAGTGACGTCGGAGATCATTTCGGCGACTTGGTCTGAATAGCCAGATGGAGTATTAAGGCCGGTGCCTACGGCAGTGCCGCCGAGAGCGAGTTCAGATAGGTGCGGTAATGTACTTCTTAGAGAACGGAGTCCGTGTGCTATTTGAGAGACATAGCCGGAAAATTCCTGGCCGAGAGTCAATGGTGTCGCATCCATCCAGTGGGTACGCCCTATCTTCACGATTTTGCACATTGCATTGGATTTTGCGTGAAGAGATTCCTTTAGACCTTCAATCTTGGGGATCGTGAATTCGACGAGTTTTGCATAGGCTGCGATGTGCATCGCGGTAGGAAAGGTATCGTTAGACGACTGGGATTTATTGACGTCGTCGTTTGGGTGTATCACTGGTTCCCCTGTCCCGAGTTTATTACCTTGAAGTACATGACAGCGGTTGGCGACGACTTCATTACAATTCATGTTTGATTGTGTACCAGAGCCTGTTTGCCAGACGACGAGAGGGAAATGATCGTTGAGCTTGCCTGCGATGATTTCGTCGCAGGCTCGGGTGATCAATGAAGCCTTTTCGGGCGGCAGTACTCCGAGAGAGCAGTTGACTCGGGCGGCTGCTTTCTTGAGAATTCCGAAAGCTTTAATAATCTCGATAGGCATCGAGGCGGCTGGGCCAATTGGGAAGTTTACGATAGAGCGCTGTGTCTGGGCTCCCCAATATTTTTCCACGGGGACGTTTACTGAACCCATGGTGTCTTTTTCAGTCCGATAATCCATATCTGGTACACGCCAAGTTGATTTGTATTCTATCGGATGACCGCAAATCTTTCTACCCCGAAAAAGAAAATTGCTACTCCACAACGGATTTTTTCGAGATTGAAAGACTTCCTAGTATTCGAATTTAATAGCTAGTTTATGATGAACGCGAATTAGCACGTTCTTTTTTCGTACAATGCACTTGTTGTGGATGATGCTCATGAACAAGGCGGTGAGGATGATTGCCATTGATAGAATGTCGAAAAATAACGAGGCCAACACCGGCATGTTTGCTGATCGAAAAAGAGGGTCCAGTTGCGAGCCCTGCGGAGCCGAGCGTTATAAGTAGGATGGCTGTTTTCTTCGATTGGACCTCCTTTGAAAAGCTTCGCTAGCCGTAGGATTTGTAGGCGCGGTACTGGGCCCCGGCTATGATATCTTGTTGGAGGCGAATGGCTCCGCTTACGTATCCATATTGTATCGTAGTGATGAGCTTTCCTATGGTTATTACTTGTATCCACACTCCAAAGATTACTCCGAAGAGGCCCCCTACTAGAATCGATGGTATTGGGGGAATTTTGAAAGCTATTAGAACAAGAATGGAAATCGGAGCTACGAGCAGCAGGGAAGTTAGATTGAATTGTTCGTGAAGTGATGCACTGAGGGCGTCACTCTTTTCGCCTCAGGCTCCCTCTTCAGTTATAAATCGTTGGTTGGATGCAAGACAAGTTTCACCAGGCGGCGGTCCAATTAGCCAATCGCTCCACCAGGAAACTGAAGAAATCTCCGGAATAGGTTAAAAGACCGTGTGACGCTCATTGATTTAGAGAATACATGGCATGCGATGCATGTGGAGCAGCCTGAAAAAAATTACCGAACATATCTTGCGATACGTTGGCAATCTGAAACCGTGACGCTACTAAGCACTGTAGTGAGAATTTGGGCTGTTTTTGTATTCATAATGCGGCACTAAAAAAGAATAAGCCGCATTAGGAGGAAGAGCTAAGAGGCCCGATACAGGCTCCACAGCAGTACTTCTTGGAATTGGGATAGTTGCTCTAGCCCTCGCTAGACGCAGGCTGGGATAAAGTGTCCGACCACAGCAGCCGTAAGGGCGACAATTTTTTCTGGTAGTAGCTAGCTTAGGTATACCAATCCAAACACTAATCTAATCGCGATCCACTGAAGCTGATTTTCCGCGGACCACTTAGCTCTCCCCCAATGTTATCTCCATCCTTTGGTCCTTATTTGCCAAATTTATCTATAAAAAACGCCGCTTCCGATTTGTACTTTGAATCGGCGTTTGGATAGTTGAGGTAATTCTCGACCCCCAGGGCGTCGAGCTTCTTTTTCAAAGCGATTCCGAATCTAACATGGTGAACTTTCCAACCCGTGGCCTGGTCGCCTTCAGGAATCGGATCTCCAGGCGCCATGCGATAACTCATGTAGGTGGGAGGGTCGTCGGTCGACGCAAGGTTAATGGCCGAAATCTTCTCGGCGATTGGAGCAATTTTTTCTTTGTCATTCGTTCCGAAAATTTCGGCTTTGTCCCGAT
>TARA_B100001093_G_scaffold380474_1_pt1 | contig 10094 bp, 15 predicted proteins | sample TARA_B100001093 | Tara Oceans TARA_B100001093 (sample SAMEA2623116) | marine metagenome | biome: marine biome (ENVO:00000447); feature: surface water layer (ENVO:00002042); material: "saline water (ENVO:00002010), including plankton (ENVO:xxxxxxxx)" | depth 5 m
TCTGAAATTTTATCTAATTGCCTTTTCTTAGCAATAGTTTCTAACGACTTTGCCCATGAAGCTGAAGATTCTTCAACATCTTTATTTCTTAATTCTTTAAAACTTTTCATTTTATCCTCTTACTTTCGCGGCTAGGTCTTTATCAGCCCCGCCCCAAGTTCCTTTTGATTTAGTAACAAAAGAATTTACTCTTGCTAACCCCCATTGTGTTGGATTTGTGCCTGGTCTATGACTTGAACTCCAAGCAGCATATCCTCTATCAAATACTTTTTTTAATATACTATATGGCATTTTAGTTTTATCGGCTTTCTTTTGAAGAGCTTTTTTTGCATCAGCTTCTTCTAATGATTGCTTAAAACTTTTCATATCATCTTCTCCAAATTGCTTTTTATAATTTTTAGTATGTTTACTTTCGGGTGAATTCGTCCTTGGTTTATCATGCGAAGCTTTTTGTTTTGCTGTCATTTTTTTGTAATCTTTAGATTCACCTGGAGTATCTTTCTTATATTGAGCAGTTAATTCTTTTGTTCCCATTTCTCCGCCACCGCATTTTTCTAATAATTCAACTGCATCAAGCCAAACTCTTTTTTTCCATTCTCCAAATTCAACTACTAAAAAATTAGTTCCGCATCTTTGTATAACACCAATTTGATTTGTTTCTTTTAATACAACCTCATCACCTTTTTTATACAAAGTACCTTCTACAAATTGTTCTCTTTTTTCCGATACTGGTTCTAATTCTACATGCTTACGATACATATGAGATTCTTTTAAGCCCATACCTTTTCTAATGGTATTAAACAATGACTTAGCATCTTTATAACCTTGAGGCATTCCTTTTGAGAAATTTTCTAAATCATTGTCTACAGCATATGCTCTTAATTTGGATGCAGACATTCCAGAAACTCCTTCAGCGTCTGGATCTCTGTCGCCAGCTGAAACTACTTTAATACCTTTTTCAAAATTATAAAATCCATGTCTTGAATCAACACCATTATACTTATTTAGTAATATATCAAATTCTTTTAGCCTGTCTGATCCAGCAATCATTGTTACTGAAGTAAAACCTTGATCATATAGCTTAACAACTATATCTAATGCAGTTCTGACATCAGCATCAGCCATTATACTTCTGGCATGCTTTGGAAACATTTTACGTAAAAATTTTACTTTTTCTTTAAATGATAAAGGATTCTTTTTAGGATCTTGTGATTTGGATCCGTATATTCTGTAAGGATTACTACCTGCAGTTTTTTTAAGCTTATCAAATAATTTTTCATGTCCAGATGTTGGTGGATTAAATCTACCAAATACAAAGTATACCTCACCTTTAGCTTCTGCTAAATAATCACTAAATCCTTTTATCATTTACTTTTCACCGCCTTTGCTTTTTAATTTAGCTCTGTCTTTCTTTTTAACAGCTGGTAATAATTTTTTAGCTATCTTTGCAATAGCACCTTTTTTAGATGCTAGTCTTTTTTCTATACCAGCGCGGCCAGCAAAGGATAAATCGCCTTTCTTTTTATCTTTAAGTATTTTTTTAATTAAGATTTCTCGAGCTTGTTTAGTAGCTCGAGCTTTTAATTTTTCGGGAGATGCTAGCTTTTTAGCTGCTTTCTTTTTGCCTAAAGCTATTTTAGCTTTGTTCTTTCTAAATGCAGCTTTCATTTTCATACGATGTGAAAGCGACATAGCTTCAGATAAATCTGGATAGTCGGAAGATAGTTCTCGACTGTGATCTTTAAATGTTTTCATCTTATCCTCGGTTCCCATTATTAGTTAGGATTATCCCAACCTTTTATAATATCTTTGCTAAAGTTATTGGTAGAAAATTCTAATCTATCAACTAATTTAACAGCTCCACCTTCCATACGATCTATAGCAACAAAACCCTCAGGGTTGGTCACTTTAAATCCGGACTTAGTTTTTACAAACGTGCCAATTTTGCTTAGTTTGTTTAGTTTATTTATAATAATTAATTTGCTATCTACTACTAAATTTTGCAAATCAAACACATTTTGTAAGTTTTTTAAGTTAGATTTATCAAAAAATGCCAGCAATTGATCTCTTTTTTGCGTTTGTATTTCTTTACCTTTATCACTTGTTCTTTTATCAATTTCTTTTTGGTATCTACTTTGCACAAACATAATTAAGCCAGTTGCATGTTTTTTAGTATCTGTAATTCTTTGCCCTTCTCTTACCTTTCTATTGTTATATACATTAATAACTAAATTAAGTTCTCTATTTGATTCTAATTCTTTAAGTGTAGAGCTTGATATTTTTCTAAATAGTTTACCAGCGTCTGATAATTTTTTAGTAAGTACTTCAGTTTCTTTCTTTGTTAAAGTTGCTGTTCCAGATAAATCTGATAAAGTTGCATCAACCATCCAAACATCTTTAGATGATTTGAGCTTAGGAACAATTTCTCTGCCAAACTCTGCTCTCATTGTTTCAAAAGTTGCACCTGAATATGTTGTATGCCACACAATACCAATTTTAGCTCTTTGTATTTCTTTTGCTAAATCAGATCCAGTTGGTATTGCATATGCAATTGTATTTGGATGAAATACAACGTGTTTAATTCCATCAATGTTTTCTGTTTTTAGATCTGATTTGTCAAACATAAAATCACCTTGGATTACACCCTTCACACCAAGAGGTTTAATGTAATCAAAAGCCATTTTTAATTTTTTAGATAAATCTCCAGAAGTATCAGCATCTATATCTGCATGAGATTTATAAATTTTAGGATTGGTATTAAAAATACCTTTTTTTGCTACAAAAAATTGTCCATCATTTGGATCTTCTCCAGCGAATACAGCGGGGGCTCCGTCCCATTTTACAGTAACATCTACTGCAGACTTAGTGTTACCTGATAGCATATCTCGCAATGACTTTAATGCGAGGATAGCTTGACGGGCCCCCTTAACTCCACCATCAAGAATAAGATCCTCAATATGAATCATATGAGTATTTTTTCCTGCGGCTTCTGATAACTGATTTTTAAATGATTTCATTATTGATATACCTTAACGTATGCACTAGAATCTTCAGATTTAGATCCAGCATAATTTACTATTTTTGTTATCCAACGATTTGCTTTTGGACCCATATTTTTATCTACGTTATAAAGTACAAATAAACATGCTAATTTAGAGTGTATCCAGATAGCATCTTTTGAAAATAATTCTTTTTCAAATTCTTCATAAGTATCGTTTTTATAAAAATGATTATACATATCATAAAATATTTTAATAGATTTTTTATCTTTTTTAGTGATATTTTTAGCTATTTTATTAACTGCTTTATTATCTGGTATTTTTTTTCTAAAAACTTGTTTTAATGCTTCTTGCATAATACCGTAACCAGCTCCACCGCCTCTGGCAGTTTTAAGTCTAATTTCGCCTTTGATAGCTCCACCCGCTGAGCCGGCTCTTAAATCTATTTTACCGTCATCAAATACTACGGTGCCTCCTTTATTAGACCAGAAAGTTCCACGTTTTTCACCTTGGAATATAATAGATTTAATTTTATGATCGTCAGTATCTGGAGGAAGTTTGATATTGTATTCTTTATATTTTGCAGATTTTTTAACTAATTTAAGAGATATTGCTACTAAATTTCTATCAACAAAAGCTTGTAATAATGCTTTATTATATGCTGTAATACTTTCAGTATTTAAAGTTGATAATTTGTAACTTTTTTCAACAGCCCAAATATCTCCAGGATTCCATTTGTCGTCTTTAACGGGTGCTTGATCTGAATTTTTATATGCAACATTTTTATATGCATATATTGTATTCATTAATTTACTATTTCTATGGAATGTTTGTGACTTATTAATGTAGCCATTTTTAATAAGAATAAGAGCAGACTCATACGATGAATGAAACCAACCATCTTCAACTGATAATACTTCATCTAGAGTTGCATCAACAAAAACTTTTTTATATGCCGGCTTGAGTACTTCTTTTTTAAAAAAGAATTCTTCATCTTGAATACCATGATCTAACATAGCTTGACATAATACACATTGATGTGATTCAGTTATTTTAGTGTTAAGAGTACCTCCACCGGAACCACCGCCTCCACCAAACACAGAACCTTTTCCTAAATCTGAAGAACTAATAGTTTTACCATCTCCATGTAGTGGAAATGGTTTACCTAGTTTTTTGAAAATTTCAATTTGAGAAAGAGCATCATCAATTTCAGTGACAGTAAATGTACCGCCTTTAGCTAGTTCGAGAGGTTTTTTATCTCTTATGAGTCTAGTAAGAATATCTAAACGAGGTTCACCAGTAACTGAATTTAGTTTATTTAACTGAGAGGGGATTAATTTTACTGCCTCTTTGATTGTATCGAAAGATAAAAAAGTTTTCATAATAGTATTACCTTTGTTAGTAAATATACATTTATTATAACACCCTTGTTAGTAAATGTACAATACTATTTATACTATTTTTTTACTTGATAATCCGGATCGTACATTTTGTTAGGTTGAACATTATCGTTTTGATCAACGATAATTATACCTACTCTTTCAAGCATATCAATCATTTTTGCGCCACCTTCTCGATTTCCTATACGATAAGATGACCAAGATACACCCAGCATGAGTATAAAATATATAGTATATTCTAAATATTCCATTATATTTTTATCTCAAAAACTACTACTTCATAACCATCTGATAACATTTTATAGTAAAAAGTATCAGCTTCTTCTTTTACAGCAAAAATATATTCAGCAACTAATTTACTTTGTTCAGTTGCAATAACTTTATAGGCTAGTTCCTTAGCCATTAAACACTCCTCATGTATTTTTCAACAGGTTTTAACTCAATAAACTTTCTTCGGCTTTTTGAAAACTGCTTCATTGGCTTTTTGAATTCTATATATTCTTTAGTACCAGTTTTTCTATAACCAACAAGATGTCCTTGCTCATTTAGAATGTATGTGTGGTTTGGTGTAGGAGTATCCCACTGAGTAATTTCTTTGAATGCTTTTAACATATTAAAGCTCTGAACGTTCGTGAATATAAACATCAAGTCTTTCGGCATGACGTATTGGAAGAGTAGAATCATATGCTCGAGGACTACGACCATCAGCAATTGCATGAATTTTTCTTGGGCCTCGAGGCATTAAATTTACTCGATATTTTGGTGTTAACTTAGGTAACTCGTCAATCCATCCTGTATTATACCTATACTCATTTATTAGATCAGTTTCTTTAGCTTTTTTATTAATAATTTTAACTGTTGTTCGAATACTTTGTAACTCTAACATATCTCCAACAGATTTTACATCAGCAGTCATTACATAAGAATTTGTTCTAGTCATTTTATACTCCGGAGGTCATGTGATCGTACGAATCTTTACATTCATTAAGCTTTTCACCGCATACACATGTAATAGATTCTTCAAGCGTTGGTGCACCAACAATATCTCTTACCACATCTTCAGTAAGAGTTTCTTTAACCAAATTTTTAATTATATCTTCTAAGCTCATATTATTCCTTAAATTCCTGTCCATCGAACAGCGCTTTCGTTATAGCCATCAAGAACATTGCCTCTTGCAAAGTTAGTGGCTGGTTTGTTATAACCGGCAGCCATTAGCATATCACCAATCTTAAACTTTTCATTGGTTTTGTTATCAATAGCTTTTGGTGATTTTTTAACAATAAACCCTACAACTGAAGATCTAAGAGATCCATCATATTGATCTTCTTCACTCTTAAGTAGTTTAATATAATTTCTACCATCTTCATAATGATATATAATGCCATCCATTCTTTCATTAGCGTAAGCTTCAGGATTATCTCCAGAGAATTCGCTTTTCATATAAAAGTGTTTTAGATTATTTGACATGTCAGTCAAAAGTTGGTTGGTTTTTTCGATTAATAAGTTTGACATAACTATAATACCTCCTTATCATACTCTTCCTGAGTAAGGAAGGTCCAATCTTCACCGTCCATTTCGATTGTCCAGTTTTCTTCATTCATAATATAAGTCCTTATCATTTAATATAGGTATATTATAACACAGTTTACAATGAATGTAAACAGTTTTTTTCATTTATTTTCACTTTTTTTATATTTTTTTGTTATATGTAATTACGTTTATATAACATCATCAAGAGGAAATATTTGATATATAGCTTCTGCACAAGCCATGGCTATATCTATGTGTTCTTTTTGAGTACCATTAGAAGATCTTAATTGTATATAATGAATCCAAGATCTTAAAGTACCATTCACATACATACGAGACATTGTTAAACCTTCGGGTAGAATTGCTCTAGCCTGTTCTTTAGCTATACCAGCTTTAATAGCCCATTCATAAGCATGTTTACAACGTTCTATTATAACTTCTTGATATGATTCCCATATATGATGTATTGAATCTTCAGTAGGAATTGATATTGAGTTTTGACGATTTTTATCATCTTGCATTCTAGCTTCTCGAATAACAAAATTTAAATCTTTGGTAGGATCGGCATATCTTTGAGAAAATTCTTGAAAAGAAAAAGATCTATGTCTTAGAATTTGTCTTGCAATATCCCTTGTGGTATCTATTTCGATACAGACACTGGCCATCTCAAGAGGTGACCAGTGCTGGTTTTTAATCAAATAATTAATTAATTTCTCTGCTGTTTCTTCATTATTTTGATTACTTGGATTTGATACTCTTGCGCAATATGCAACAAGTTGTAGTAAATCATCTTTCAAATCAACACCGATTGCTGGCTTGCTATACGAAATAACACGAGCATTAAACATGGTTTATCCTTGTTATATTAGAAATTAAGAGTTAAGTTTATTGCGGCTGAATCCATAAATGTACCTGATCTTACTCCATCCATTACCATTAATCCAATTGTTAGATTTTCTGTTACGGGCTTTGCGATCATCAACATTACATGAGACATTTCAGTTTCAGCAACTTTATGTTCAGCATATCCAATTGACACATTAGCTGCTTTAATGAATGGCAATGCTTGTGATACTTCTAAATAACTTAGATGTGCATCAACAGTATTGCGGTAATATTTCATACTTGTGTTTTTCCAAGAAGCTCCAAAATAAACTTCTTCAAAAGGATCATAATCACTACCATCAAAGTTATATTGAATAACACCCAAGTCTACACTAATATCGTCAGTTAAATCCGTGCTGTAACCAGCATAAAAATCATATTCAACATTAGCCGTGTCGCCATAATCTACTTCACTGGCCCATGCTCCAGCATAAAAACCTGATTCATGGTTATAATCCATACCTGCTTGTAAAGCAACATTTCCTGCATTTTGTGACATGCCTCTCCAAAAATAATCTGAAGTGACCGAAACATTATATGAAGTATCCGCTTGAGCGGCAAACGATGTTACCATTAAAAGAAAGCATAAGAATGTTTTTAAACTATTCACTACGATTCTCCTTTTACTAGAGTATATATACCCCACGCCAAACCTGCCCATGCTACTAGTTTAGCAATACCGCCAAACAACACGACTGAGCCGCATACCACGATGAGTGACACTCCATCTAATGAAGTTCTTTCTTTGATTCTATCTTTTATCCAATTCATATTTTTCTCCTATACTTTGAATTCCGCAAACGTATCTTTATTTTCTCTATCTCCCCACGTTGCGATTGGTTTATCGGGGATACTCATATCTGACATTATATCAGATTGAGCTGATTCTTCTACATCGTACAATTTCATTCTTGCACGATCAATACCGACCACAAATCTTTTATATTTCGTCGGATCGTTATATCTGTTTTTAAGTTGTTTAACCATAACTTGGTTTAATTCATCTAATTCTTCAGTTGCTATCAAAGCAAACATTAAATCAGCAGTAGCGGGTAAGCCAAAGGATTCAGAAGTATCTTCAAGGCCTATATCAGTATTACTAAAACCTGATCGAGTTGTTTGAGTTGCTGTCATAATTGGTACATTAAACTCAATAGCTAACCCACGTAATTCTTCAGCAATAGCTTTGATATAAGTATAACTATTTATACTACCACCCATAGCCTTCATTCTAGAAGATGCACATATATTCAGATAATCGATGTAGATAATATCTGGTGCAAATTTCTTTTTCATTTTAAGTTCATTAAGTAAAGCTCTAAAATGACCAGAATGAGCAGCACCTGTTGGATATTCTTTAATGAGTAATTTACCAATTGTACCTTTTGCTATTTTTTGAATCTTTTCAGCAAATACATTTTTAGGTAATGATTCTAATTGTTGAATTGGTAAATCCATAAGATTAGCATCGATACGTTCAGCAATTCTTTCTTCAGCCATTTCCATAGTGATATATAAAACATTTTTACCTTGTTGTAATACCGCGGCTGCATTATGACACATAAATAAAGATTTACCAACACCTGTACCAGCCAAACAAACATTTAAAGTTTTATTTGGAATACCACCTTTTGTAATTTTATTAAAGTAATCCAGATCCCAAGGAATTCTTTCTTCTGTTCTATTATAAAACTCAAATCTACCGTCCGAATCATCAATGTAATCATGGCCAATCGCTTGATCAAAAGAAACACCTAATGCTGTAGATAATATTTCCGGTATAGCACCTTCAGTCAATTCTTTATTCTTACCATCTATAATACCAATAGAATCCATGATTGCTAGATATACTGCGCGATCTTTACACCATTTTTCAGTTTCATTAATTAAATAATCTGTATCTAAATCTGTCTTCGTATTGATTTCATTTATTAAAGCTGAAGATTGGTTTAATACATCATCTGGTGCTGAAACTTTTTGTAATTCAATATCTAATACTCTACCAGTTGGTAGTTTATTATGAGTCGATACAAAATCAACAATAAGATTAAATACTACTTTGTGTGAACCTTCAAAATATTCTTTTTGAATATAAGGTATTACACGACGGCAATATTCTTCGTTGTTAAGTAGATGACTCAGTACGTGTGTTGGTATCTCGTTCTGCAAGTTGTGTTGTCCCCGTGTCAATAATATGTGTTAATAAATCACCAAGATAATTATTAAATTTTTCGTCTTTTCTTAATTCATCGTGGTCGTATTCGCCTGGATCATTTATATTATAAGTAAATGTTAAAGTTGCTACATCTAATTCGGGTGATTCTTTAATAGAAACTGTACCATATATAAATCTTACTCCATCATAAGGAGAATTTTCATTTAAGTGTATGGCATAAAAATCCGACTCTGGGTGTTCTACCGTCATGTAATGATTATCCATATTCTTTATCATTGTTCTTGCTCAATATCTAGTTCTACTTCAAGTAAAGGTTTGTGACCAATTTGATAATGACCTTTTAGAAATTCTTTAAAGTTTGTAGTTTCAAATACTGGTAGCCAAAAATCTTCACTGAGAGTATCTTTTTCTCTTACTTTAGGTTGTACAAGTTCACCAGTTTCTTGATCAACTCTACAATACCAGCCAACATTAGGCTTTTGTACATAACCACCAGCAAGTGCAACATCAAGCAAACCTGAATATGGTGCAATACCACCTTCCCATGTTACTGATATTGGAATCTTAGATTTTTCTTTTACAAATCTAGATTTTTCAACATTAATTACAAAGTTATAACCTTTTATTTCCGTACCCTGCTTTTGTTGTTGTCTTCCTATAATCCAGATATTATCAGCTGAGTAATAAATACCTGTACCACCAGAAACAATTGCTTTTGGAAACAATCCGATTTCTTGATAAGTATGATTAACAGCAAGCAAAGGAATATTCTTCATAGCTAGATAAGGGGTAACCATTCTAAATAAACCTTTGAGTGCTTTAGCTCTTGACATATCAGCGACTGATTTTTCATTAATAGCGTCTTCTAATTCTTTCTTAGAAGCCAAATTACCAATAGAATCGATTACTATAATAACTTTATCTTTACGATCCAACTGATCTAATTGACCAACAAGATCAAATTTAAGTTGTTCAACATCAGTGATTGGTGTATGTAATACTCTTGATGTATCTATATCGAATGACTCGAAGTATGACTGTGGTGAACCAAATTCAGAATCATAAAATAACATCACTGCATCTTTATGTTCTTTTAAATAAGC
>TARA_B100001093_G_scaffold501916_1_pt1 | contig 10094 bp, 11 predicted proteins | sample TARA_B100001093 | Tara Oceans TARA_B100001093 (sample SAMEA2623116) | marine metagenome | biome: marine biome (ENVO:00000447); feature: surface water layer (ENVO:00002042); material: "saline water (ENVO:00002010), including plankton (ENVO:xxxxxxxx)" | depth 5 m
CAACTGAGCTATGGGACCTAAAGAGGCTGCAATATTACGACCATTTTCGAACATCTCAAAGCCTCCTATAAATTTCATAAATGGTCAAGGGCAAAGCTATAATTACTTTTCCATAATACTTAAGAACTCATTAAATTTACTAAAAACTGACAGACTTTTGACAGATACTGGCTTTTAGTGTTTTCCCAAAAGGCTTTTTACCAAAGCTACTGAACTTCAAAAAGTTTATTACTTTTAATGACATATTTAACAAACTAATTTTAAATTGAACATTACAAAAAAAATCATGCTCACATCGCCAATATTAAAAATTATTAGAGTTGTATTATTTTCCATCACTTTTATTTGCTTCGGGCAAACAAATAATGATGTTACAATTATTAAAAATTCTGGATTAAATCTAATAGATAAAAGCGCTAAAATTGAAGCCTTAGGAGGTTCATTTATTGTAAGTGAGGGGCCTTTGTGGGATTCCGAAAATAATGAGTTGATATTTAGCGATGTAAGACAAAATAAAATTTTTACTTGGTCAGAGTCTAATGGTATTAAAGAATATATATTACCTAGCGGATCTACTGGCTATGCTCCTTCATTTAAAAAGGGAGGTATTGGTTCTAATGGGCTAGCATTTGACAAAGATGGTGATATAATTTTATGTCAACATGGAGACAGACGAATTGCAAGTATTTCAAATACTGCTACCATTAATCCAAATTTCAAAACCATCATTGATAACTATAATGGTAAAAGATTTAACAGCCCAAATGACCTGTCAATTAGCTCAGATGGTGACATATATTTCACAGATCCCCCATATGGGTTTTATTATAATCAAAAAACTTTTGATGATAAATTTAGAGAGTTAGATTTTAATGGTGTTTTTAAACAATCGAAAGATGGGTCATTGCATTTGATTACCAAAGAAATGTCTTTGCCCAATGGAATAGCATTGTCTAATGATGAAAAATATGTTTATGTAAATAACTGCGGAACTGAAGACCCGAAAATCATGAAATTTAACACCTCAACTTTTGAGGGTAAACTTTTTTTTGATGGTTCGGAGTTAAGTAAAAAACACAAAGGATGTTTTGATGGCTTAAAAGTACACAGCTCTGGAAATATATTTACAACAGCTCCAAACGGAATTCTAATAATATCTCCAGAAGGAGTTCTAATTGCAACAATAAATTATGGCAAACCAATTACCAATTGCAACTTTGATACAAATGAACAATACTTATATGTAACGGGTTTTGATAATATATCGCGAATAAAACTAAAGTAAAATCCCGATCCATAGGGACCTCTTCTTATTTATGCCCTGCTGTTTTTAAACAACTCAAAGCATTGTATAAATTTCATAAATGGTCAAGGTGCAAATCCATAATAAATATAGTATTTTTACCCCATGGAAAGTCAACGACAAAAAAAAATCGCCTCGGTTTTACAATCGGATTTGGTAGAAGTTTTACAAGGAGCTGCCAGAGAGGGTGGACTTAGGGGGGTCATTATATCGGTTACCAAAGTCGCTGTGACCGTTGATTTATCGATTGCCAAAGTTTATCTCAGTATTTTTCCAGTTAAACAGGCTCAGTTACTGATTGAAGGCATTATTTCCAACGCCCCTATGATCAAACACGAGTTGGCCCAGCGCACCAAACACCAACTCAGGCGCATGCCAGAATTGTTGTTTTTTTTGGACGACTCTTTGGAATATATCGATCAAATTGACCAGGCTTTAAGACAACCTGAGAGTCCCATCGAAAATCCAGATTTGCTTGACAAAAGAAAAAAAATCTAATTGAATTTTTCGTTTTACATAGCCAAGCGGTATTTGTTTACCAAAAGTAAAAACAAAGCCATTAATTATATCACTTTGCTTGCCAGTATTGGCATTGTCGTGGGTACCGCAGCACTTTTTATTGTCCTTTCAGGCTTCGCTGGACTAAAAGCCTTTAGTCTAGAATTTACAAACCTAACGGATCCCGATTTAAAAATCGTTCCAAAACAGTCCAAAACCTTTACTTTTTCCCAACAGCAAAAAGAAAAAATGGCTGCAATGAAAGGAGTTATTTCTTTTTCTGAGATTGTAGAAGACAAGGTTTTAATGCGCTGTGAGGACAAGTTTCTGGCGGTAAGTCTCAAAGGGGTAGACCGACAATATCCAGCACAAACAATTGATTCTATTTTGTCTTATGGTGATTGGATGCAGCCTGATTTACCCCATGTTGTTTCTGGATGGGGCGTTAGTAACACCCTTGGTTTCAATACTTACGATATTACAAAAACCCTAAGACTCTATGCGCCCAAACCTGGAAAGGGGCAGCTCATGTCAGTCAAAGATGCTTTTAGGAATATGAAAGTGGTGAATGTGGGGCTTTTTCAAATTAACGACGCCCTTAACAATTCAAGAGTTTTTACAACTATTGAAAACGCAAAATATCTATTAGGCTTCTCAAATGAGGCTGTGACTGCGATTGAAATTACGACCAGTGAGGCGTTTAAGCAATCACAAATGATTTCCCAGTTAGAGGCCTTATTTGACAATCAGGTTGAGGTTAAAAATAGAATTCAACTCAATGCGGCTCTTTACAAAATGCTTAACACAGAACAGATGGCTGTCTATCTTATTTTCACCCTTATTTTGGCCATTGCATTGTTTAATATTCTGGGTTCTATTGTGATGATGATTTTAGATAAAAAGAAAGATTTGCAAACCTTGTTTAGTTTAGGGGCCAGCAAGAAGGCTGTTCAAACCATATTTTTTGCCCAAGGTTTTTTAATGAGCTTTTTCGGGGGTTTAATGGGTATATTTTTGGGGGTGAGCGTAATTTTTCTTCAGCAACAGTTTGAAATGGTTTTGATTACACCGACTTTGGCATATCCCGTACTGCTGTCTTGGTCCAATGTTGGCATTGCCTTTTTCACTATTTTAGTCCTAGGGACAATCGCATCCCTTTTGGCCTCTTGGCAGATTAAAAAATTAGAATTTATAAATTAAGCAAATTGGTGATCGCCAAAGACCTGTTCCACTTCATCGAAAGCTTTAAAGACATCAGCACTGTGGTCGCTGGTTACCATCTTGCTGCGATAGGGTTTAAAATTTGGAATTCCTTTAAAGTAATTGCTGTAATGGCGTCTGGTTTCTAATACTCCCAGAATTTCTCCTTTCCATTTAATGGCCATTTTGAGATGTCTTCTAGCGGCATCGACTCTTTCTGTCATTCCAATAGGCGCCAAGTGATTGCCTGTTTCGAAGTAGTGTTTAACTTGTTTAAAAAACCAAGGGTTTCCAATACTGGCACGACCAATCATAGCCCCGTCTAAGCCGTAAACATCTCGCATTTCCAGCGCTCGCTCCGGAGAATTTACATCGCCATTTCCGAAAATTGGGATGTGCATTCTGGGGTTGTCTTTGACCGCTGCTATGGGCGCCCAATCCGCGCAGCCTTTGTACATTTGTGCTCGAGTGCGGCCGTGTATGGACAAGGCTTTGATGCCCACATCTTGAAGTCTCTCTGCCACTTCAACAATTCGTATTGAATCGTGATCCCAACCCAAACGGGTTTTTACAGTGACCGGTAAATGGGTGCGTTTTACCATCTCGGCCGTAAGTTTTTCCATCAAGCATATGTCTTTAAGTATACCTGCCCCAGCCCCCTTACTGACCACTTTTTTTACGGGACAACCAAAATTAATATCAATTATATCGGGTTTTGATTTTTCTACAATCTCAATTGCCCTTAGCATACTGTCTATATTGGCACCAAAAATTTGAATCCCTACAGGCCGTTCTTTTTCATAAATATCCAGCTTTATGGTACTTTTGGCGGCGTCTCTGATCAAACCTTCACTCGAAATAAATTCTGTGTATACCACATCGGCCCCTTGTTCTTTACACAAGGCGCGAAAAGGCGGATCGCTAACGTCTTCCATCGGGGCAAGCAACAGCGGGAAATCAGGCAATTCTATGGGTCCAATTTTAAGCATATTATTTGTAAAAATTCATTTCATCTAAATATACCCAAACGGCTTCAGGCAACAAAGGCCGAATGTTTTTACCCTTTTTTATGGAGTTTCTTATAAAAGAGGACGAAATTTCAATAATAGGCGCCCCCACCTTGTGAATGCGTCCTTTGACATTGGGTTTTGGGGGTGTGGAATTGAGTTTTCTTGGATACACATAGATGGGATAACGCTGTAAGAGGACCTCAGCATTTTTCCATTTTGGCAAAGAGATTAAATTGTCTTCCCCCATGATCAGCGCAAACTCGTGTTCTGGATATTTTTCTTCTAAATATACCAGTGTATGTATGGTGTAATTTGGTTGGCTCAATCCAAACTCAATATCGCTGGGTTTAATTTTAGGGTATGCTTCTGTAGCCAGAAACACCATTTCTAGACGCTGTCTGTTGTCTAAAATACTTTGCTTCACTTTTAAGGGGTTCTGCGGAGTCACCACACACCAAACTTGATCTAAATCTGAATGTTCTGCAAAGTGGTTGGCAATGATGAGGTGGCCAACATGAATGGGATTAAAAGTGCCAAAATAGAGTCCGATTTTCATAGATTTATGGAGGCTTTAAGGTTTGATAAAGTTCAACACAGTTTGATAGGCTTCTCTTTGCGCATTTTCTAAAATTACGTTTTCAATGTTACAGTCAAACAGCCTGGCTTTTGACAATTCCTCTGAAGCTTTTGAAATTCGCATATTGATCTTATCATCAGACTCGGTTTTTCTTTTTTTGAGTCGAATTTTTAGGGCATCAATGCTTGGGGGTTTTATAAAAACACTTAGGGTTTGATCGGGAAATTTATTTTTAATGTGCAGACCGCCAGCAACATCAATGTCAAATATAACGTGCTTACCCACTGCCCATATACGCGCCACTTCTGAATTTAGAGTTCCGTAAAAATTATCCTTATAGACTTCTTCCCATTCCAAAAATGCCTCCGCTTCTATCTGTGATTTAAAGGCCTCGGTTGATAAGAAATAGTAGTCTTTTCCTTCAACTTCTGCCCCTCTTTTTGGGCGCGAGGTGGCTGAAACCGAAAAGGCTAAATTTAGTTCTTTTTGCTCCAATAAATGTTTCACGATAGTGGTTTTACCAGCGCCAGAGGGGGCAGAAAATACGATGAGTTTACCTTTAAACATTTTAAAGTACGTTAAGGAGTTGTTCTTTTATTTTTTCAAGCTCATCTTTCATTTGAACGACCAGTTTTTGCATGGGTGCATAGTTGGCCTTGGATCCAATCGTATTGATTTCACGTCCAATTTCTTGGCTTATAAACCCTAATTTTTTACCGTTTGATTCCTTTGAATCTAAGGTCTTTAAAAAGTAGTCCAAATGGTTTTGAAGGCGTATTTTTTCTTCTGTGATGTCTAATTTTTCTATATAGTAAATAAGCTCTTGTTCAAAGCGGTTTTGATCCAATGTTTCTCTTAACTCTGCGATGCCTTTATTGAGGCGTTCCCTTACATTTTCCAGCCGCTTGGGATCCATTTCTAAAATGGATTTTAAAAGGACATCAATATTATTGATACGGGCCGAAAAGTCTTTTAAAAGCGCCAGGCCTTCGTCTGTGCGGTAGCTTTGAATTCGGTCCAACACTAAAGTCACAGCGTTTAAAATTTCAGTCCATTCCTCTGCCTCAACCTCTTCCTTTTCTGTACTGATTGCATCCGGCATTTTAACCGCCATTTTAAGCAGTTCTAAATCGGAATCACTTTCGGTAAGGGTCTTGAGCTGCTGTATGTAATTTTGGACAACCGTATTGTTAATTTTTGAAGCCGCTTCGGTTTTGTTGCGTTCGACATAAAGGGATAAATCTACCTTACCGCGACCCAGTCGGTTGCCAATAATTTTGCGAAGCTCTAATTCTTTACTGCGATAATCGCCGGGCATCCGCATGCTTAAATCCAAGGATTTACTGTTGAGGGAGCGAATTTCAATGCGCATGGTTTTAGCGGGAAGCTCAAGAACTACTTTGCCATAACCCGTCATGGAATGTATCATTTTAAAGGACTTAAAATTTGTTTCAAAGATACAGAAAAGCCCTTACTATTTGAAAGGACTGTGTTGTTTGAAGTTTTTGATTTGAATTTTTTTAAAAAACGGCCTGATCATGGCGTTGACAAATTTGTTTTTATGTTTGATATAACAGCTTAATTCCAGAGGAATGGCCCCTATGGTGGTCTTAATTTCAGAAGCAGTGCGACCCAAATTAATCTGTTCTACCTTCTTTTCGATGCCAAGCCGTATATAATCATTTAGAATGCGGGGGTAGATGGCGAGGGCTTTGTTTAGACGGTAATCCAGACCTATAAAATGGGCATCCAAATGGGTTTTGTTTTTTAAAGCCGTCAAAAAGCCAACCAAGCGGTCATTTTTAAAATAACCCTTTACAATAAAGTCTTCTTTATAGCAATCTTTGAGGCTTACATAAGTGTTTAAATTTAGTACCTGGGCATTAAAATTGGCGTTGTCTATAGTATTTTGATATAAATCCTGTAAAGCTTTTTGTGACTCTTCAATGTCCTTTTTTGACATAAAACGTCCCTCTAAATCTTGACTCTTAGAGTCTGCTTTGTTGGCTTTGATTCGGTATTTTGATTTTAGTGCATTTTTATAGTCTTCAAAAGTGTTCCACTCCGGCTTTAAGGCAATCAGCATATTAGGTTCCACTACAATGTTGGTAAACCCATAAGTTTCAAATCCCTTTGAATACTTCATGGCCTTTGTTTCAAAATCTTTGATAAATATTGCGTGGAGTGGCTTGACCGATTTAGAAATTCTATCTAAAGCAATTCCAATATGTCTTACAGCCGCTTCTTTTTTGGCATCCACCGCAAAGCTCATACAGTACTCTCCACTTAAAAAAACATTCCCACAAAACATAATTTTAATGTGATCTTTTAGGAAAAATAGATTTAAAATACGCCTGTAAAGGGGAGACACTTTAATGTTTTTTAAAATGACGTCTACACTCAATTCAACAATTTGCACCAAGGCCATGGCTTGGCCTTTACCACCCTTTGATATGCAAACATACCGCATGTCAATTTTGGGGTTTGAGGATTCAAAACTCCGCAGCAAGGGTTTTGAAAAGTAGAGGTTGCTGTCTGGGTTGATACTTTTTAAAAAACACCCATCAACAGCGTCAATAGATTTGTGAATCTCAGTGGTCAAACTGTTATTTTTTAGACACTAAATATACACCAATAAAAATTAGAATGGCGGCGCTTATTTTTAGCATATCGAGTTGGTCACTGCCCATAGCAATGGCAAACAAGCCCGCAAAAATTGGCTGAAGATATATAAAGGTGCTGACGGTTGTGGCTTTTAAATTGGACAATGCTAGTGGATTTAAAAGGTAAGTTCCAAAGGTTGCAAATACAATGACGAAACTTATTGCAAACCAAATGTAGTTAGGTAGTAATGTCCAATGGATCATATTAACTTCCTGAATCCCAAAGGGAAATACCATGAGGGCACCAAATAAAAACAGCCATTTTATAAAGTCATAGGGGTGGTATTTTGCCGTTAATTTTTTAATCAGAATTAAATAGTAACTGTAGGAAGCAGCATTGATAAAAATAAGAAAATTACCCAATAATATATTGGTGCCGTTTGTAGAGGATTCCCCGTAGAGGCTCAGTATCAATGCCCCAGAAAGCCCCAACCCAACCCCAAGAACTTTTATTTTCTTAATGGGCTCTCTTAAAATAATTGCAGATAAAATAAGAACGATGATGGGCACCGTAATCATAATCACAGCCCCATTGATCGGGGTGGTGTATTGTAGCCCTTTGAAAAAAGCCAGCATATTAAGCGCCACACCGAAAAAGGCGGCTGCCACCAATTTTGGGAAATCCCCGCGTTCTATTTTTTTGCTTGGGGTAAAAATGCCAAACAACCAAAAAAGCAATCCAGCGCAAACGACTCTTAACAAAATAAATCCAAAGGGCTTGACGTGTCCACCAACAATCACGTCATTGGCAAATGTAAAGGTGAGTCCGTAAAATAATTGGACCAGTACAAGAGCGACTAGGGCAGCATAGCGGTTATTCATTGGTCAATGCTAATTTTGCAGCTGCTGTAGTTTTGGAGCTATTCCCAATAAAAACCTGGTCCTCAAAGACAAGGATTGGGCGTTTTAAAAACGTATAGTGATTTAAGATATAATGGCGGTAATCGCTTTCCTGTAGTATTTCGTTTTTCAATCCCATTTCCTTATACAGCCTGGCGCGTTTGCTAAAAAGGGCTTCATAACTGCCTGCTAGGGCTTTGAGACTGTCTAAATCTTCAGCGGAAATATTGGCTTCTTTGATGTCCTGAAGTTCAAAATCAACGGGAAGATCTAATGCTTTTAGAATGCGTTGGCAGCTGTTACAAGTTTTGAGGGAATAGATTTTTTTCATGGGTCTGATTCATTATTTTTACAAAGAAAATCATTTCTCTATAAATTATTAATTATTTCAACAATGAAATTCAACACAAAAACCATTCATGGAGGCCAATCCCCAGATAAAGCTTATGGGTCTGTGATGCCTCCTATTTATCAAACCTCAACTTATGCTCAAACCACCCCTGGTGGCCATAAAGGTTATGAGTATTCGCGTACACACAATCCTACCAGAGATGCTCTTGAAAAATCTTTTGCAAGCATTGAGAACGGGCATTACGGGTTGGCTTTTGGCTCTGGATTGGCCGCAATTGATGCGGTAATTAAGTTGTTAAAGCCTGGTGACGAGGTCATTTCCACCAACGATTTATATGGAGGAACTTATCGCCTTTTTACCAAAATATTTGAGAAATTCCAAATCAAGTTTCATTTTACAGGGATGCAAGACACCCAGCAAATAGAGCGCTGTATAAATCTAAAAACTAAATTAATTTGGGTGGAAACCCCAACCAACCCCATGCTGAACATCATTGATATAAAAGCCGTTTCTGCCCTTGCAAAAAAACACTCTGTATTGCTGGCAGTGGACAATACTTTTGCAACCCCTTATCTTCAAAGACCTTTGGACCTAGGCGCTGACATTGTGATGCATTCGGCCACAAAGTATTTAGGAGGACACAGTGATGTTGTCATGGGGGCATTGGCGGTCAATGATAAAACCCTGGCTGATCAGTTGTATTTTATTCAAAATGCCAGTGGTGCCGTTTGTGGACCCCAAGACAGTTTCCTTGTTTTAAGAGGAATAAAAACACTGCATGTTCGCATGCAACGCCATTGCGAGAACGGCCGTGCTATTGCTAATTTTTTAATGGCGCACCCCATGATTGAAAATGTGTATTGGCCTGGCTTGCCATCTCACCCCAACCATCAAATTGCAGCCGAACAAATGGAAGATTTTGGCGGGATGTTGTCTTTTACAACCAAGGGTAACAACTACCATAAGGCCCTAAAAGTAGTTGAGCGCCTAAAGGTTTTTACCTTAGCAGAATCTTTGGGAGGTGTTGAGTCGCTGGCGGGGCATCCAGCCAGTATGACACATGCCAGCATTCCCAAAGCGGAACGGGAAAAAACAGGGGTTGTGGATTCACTGATTCGTTTGAGTGTTGGTATTGAAGATATCGAAGATTTAAAGGCCGATTTAATGCAAGCGCTTGAGGGCTGATCGGCTTTTTTGAGTTATTCGTAAAAAAAAGTCTTAAATCATAATAAAATTGCGAATTCATAAAAATATAGTTTGTTTTTTTTAAGAAATCTTATATTTGTACTATAAATTAAAGGATGCTATGATTTTAAAACCCAATGAAATAAAACACAAAGTTGATGGATTTCTGGCCTTGGTACGACAGCGGAATAATCTTGAACCAGAATTTTTACAAGCTGTAGAGGAAGTTGCTGAAACCGTGATCCCCTATATTGTCCAAAATGACATTTATCACGGTAAAAATATTTTACTTCGAATGGTAGAACCCGAAAGAGCCCTCATGTTTAGAGTCAACTGGGTTGATGACAAAGGCGAAATCCGAGTTAACAGAGGGTATCGCATTCAGATGAACTCTGCAATTGGGCCCTACAAAGGCGGGCTGCGCTTTCATCCCTCAGTAAATATGAGTATTTTAAAATTTTTAGCT
>TARA_B100001093_G_scaffold241787_1_pt1 | contig 10082 bp, 8 predicted proteins | sample TARA_B100001093 | Tara Oceans TARA_B100001093 (sample SAMEA2623116) | marine metagenome | biome: marine biome (ENVO:00000447); feature: surface water layer (ENVO:00002042); material: "saline water (ENVO:00002010), including plankton (ENVO:xxxxxxxx)" | depth 5 m
ACATGTCTGTTACCTCAAATTGGAAAAAACGAATATACCCTTCGCCACCCAGTCCCACAAATCCAGCTAGCTCCTGTTCGGCTAATGCTAACTCACCTCTTGGTGTTCTCGCTTAATCGCGATGCGCTCTCGTAACGTCCCGGAAAAAATCTTATGGGATAAAACTGAGCATGGCGCTGATCTAGACGCACTAACACAGCGGCAAAACACTGAAAGCTGTGTGCGTATCCGCCTCTTCGGGTCGCGCTAAAACAATCGAATTCGAAACGCTCGAATTGTTGCGAAAAAAACCGCGTCTTGACGCTATAATTCTCCGCTCCTAAGCATAATCACGCCTATGTCACTTCTTAACATACTGCAGCACCCCGATCCTAGATTGCGCACTAAGGCGGCGCCCGTGAGTACATTCGATGCTGAATTAGCCGCCCTGGCAGCGGACATGCTTCAGACAATGTATGCGGCGCCCGGCATAGGCCTCGCTGCTACCCAAGTAAACGTGCACAAACGGCTTATTGTCATTGACGTCTCCGAAAACAACGACACGCCGCTTATATTGATTAACCCAAAACTTGAACTACTTGGCGACAAAGTATCCGGTGATGAAGGGTGCCTGTCAGTGCCCGGTGTCTACGAGAGGGTGGAACGCGCCGAACGCGTTAATATGCAGGCTCAAGACATAACAGGTGCTCCACTGACGATGAGCGCCGAAGGGCTACTGGCCATCTGCATTCAGCACGAGTGTGATCACCTAGCGGGTATACTGTTTGTCGACCACTTGTCGAGCTTAAAACGCAACCGAATTAACAAAAAACTCCGTCAACTCGCTGCTGAACGTGACTGATTTAAGCATCGCGTTCGCAGGCACTCCGATGTTTGCGCGAACGATTCTAGCGGCCCTGTCGGCCAGCGAATTCACCCCGAAACTGGTGCTAACGCAACCCGATCGGCCCAAAGGTCGAGGCAGGGCGGTACATGCAAGCCCAGTAAAACTGCTCGCCCACGAGCTTAAATTGCCCATTGCCCAAGCCCCTAACTTACGCGATCCAGAAAATTTACAGCCGTTAGTAGAACTGGCGCCTGATGTCCTAGTCGTGGCCGCATACGGCCTGATCCTACCTGCCCAAGTACTTGCTTTGCCACGCTTAGGCTGCATTAACGTGCACGCGTCTTTGCTGCCTCGTTGGCGCGGTGCAGCGCCGATTGAGCGCGCGATTATGGCCGGCGATAGAGAAACCGGGGTTTGTATCATGCAAATGGACGCCGGCTTAGACACCGGGCCCGTGCTTTGTCAGCAGCGCGTCGCCATCGAGCCAGAGCATACTGCCCAACCGCTGGAAAAGGCTCTGGCCGAAGTCGGCGCGGCGCTTTTAATCAAAACGCTCCGTGGTCTGCCTGCGCCGGCGCAACCCCAGCCAACCGAGGGCATAACTTATGCAGATAAATTGACTGCCGCAGACCGCGTCGCCAATTGGCGACTTGGCGCTGATGATGTGCACCAGCAAATCCGCGCACTCTGCGATCGCATGCCCGTGCGCTGTAAAATCAACGGCGCGGTAATGCAAATTTTAGAAACCAAAATCAACAGGCACAACGATACCGGGGCATTAAAGCCTCTACCGGGCACGCTGTGCAAAGTTTCAAAGGACGGCCTCTTTGTGCAGTGCGGCCATGATGAATTGGTCATTACTCGACTTAAATTAAACCGCGGCAAGGGCCTAGCAATGGACGCCGCGGCAGCGCTTAACGGCTACCCGGATATCTTGCACGCGGGCGCGATAATCGATTCTTCCTCACCGACCTCAACTCACTGAACCATGGCCGGGCAAAATTTAGATTCCCAAAACTCTGACGATGCACAAATCATCGCTCAGGTATGCAAGGGCCTCGAACAAGTGGTACTAAAAGGCCGCACTCTAGATTGGTTGCGCGCAAAGCAATCGAACGCCTTAGCGACGCCACAGCATCGGGACCTGATGTTCGGCTCGGTGCGCTATTTTTTCTCACTGAAGCAACAAATTTCCGAATATCTGGCCAAGCCCTTGCGCAACAAAGACCACGACCTTGAAATGCTCCTGTTAGTGGGCGCTTACCAACTTCAATTCTCGCGTCGCCCCGCCCATGCCATCGTCAATAATGCCGTGAACGCCTGCCGCCCACTGGGAAAACCCTGGGCCCGCGGCTTGATCAACGGTGTGTTACGCAAAATGCAACGCAACCCTGACAAGTTCTCCGGATCAGCCACCACAAACAACCCAGAATGGCTGGTGCAAAAAATTTCGCAACAGTACCCAAATGACACTGACGCCCTTTTGCACGCAATTGACCAACGCGCGCCTATGGTGCTGCGCGTCAACACATCGAAGATCAGCCCCGAAGACTACTGCTTGCAGCTGCGCTCAGGGGATATTCCTTACACCATTTCTGCGCCAGCTAAGGCCATCGTCTTAGCAACGCCACAGCCAGCATCCAGCTTGCCCGGCTGGGCCGAAGGCCAAATTGCCGTGCAAGAGTTGTCTGCCCAGTTTGCGGCAACCATTGTGCTGCAGAATATGCCTTCAGGCGCTCACGCCCCGAAGCTGTTCGACGCCTGTTGCGCTCCCGGCGGCAAACTTTATCAACTGCATGAGCAACTCAGCGGGCGTTTCCCATCTCATCAACTCGTTGGTAATGACAAAAGTCCGACCCGTCTCGAAGAAACACGCAAAATCGGCCAGCGCCTCGGACACACCGATGATTCCAGAATTGTCTTCCAAAACACCGACGCGTCTGCGGCCGATGCAATATCTGGCGGGAACTATGACGTGGTGATCATCGACGCGCCCTGCTCCGGAAGCGGTACGATAAGACGCAATCCAGACATCCGCTTATTGTTGCAACCCGAACAAATTCAGGAACAGCAATCTGCACAATTAGCGCTCTTGCGCAACCTATGGCGCGGCCTCAAGCAGGGGGGTACTCTGTTGTATTCTACATGTTCCGTATTTGAAGAAGAAAACGACCGCGTGATTGAAAAGTTTGCCGGCGAACATACCGAGGCTCATGTGCAACCTTTGCAGCTGCCGTTGGGAACCGCAACACGCTTTGGCTGGCAAATGCTACCTAGTGAGCCAACCACCGACGGCTTTTTTTACGCACTGATTCGCAAGGCTCAAAGCTCATGAAAATTCTGATCCTTGGCGCTGGACAGGTGGGGGGAACATTGACTGAAAGCCTCGCCAAAGAATCCTTTGATATAACCTTGGTCGATCAGGACGGCGCTCGGTTACGCGAACTGGGCAGCCGACTGGACATTCAAACCGTCCAAGGCGCGGCATCTCATCCCAACGTTTTACAAAGAGCCGGTGCCGATGACGCGGACATTCTCGTCGCCGTGACTTCGAGCGACGAAGTAAACATTGTGGCCTGCCAAGTCTGCTATTCAATGTTTCGTACACCGACAAAAATTGCCCGGATTCGTTCCAGCGCCTACCTGAACCAGAACGCGCTTTTTAACAACCATCACGTGCCCATTGACCGCTTAATCAACCCTGAACAGGTAGTGACTGAACAGATTACCGAGTTACTGTCACATCCTGGCGCCTTAGAGGTTTTAGATTTCGCCGACGGCCGCGTGCAGCTGGTAGCCATGCGTGCCTATTTAGGTGGGCCTTTAGTTGGCCAAGCGTTGCGCTTTCTCAGCGAACACATGCCCGGTGTTGATACTCGCGTCGCTGCTATCTTCCGCCGTGGCCAGCCGATTATTCCTTCGGGTGAGACCGTCATAGAAACAGATGACGAAGTTTTTTTTATTGCAGCGCGTGAACACATTACCGCCGTGATGGGCGAGCTACGAAAAGCAGAGAAACCCTTTCGCCGCATCATTATCGCGGGCGGCGGCAATATCGGTGCGCGCCTCGCGGCGGCAACCGAGGACAGCTACGACGTTCGCATAATGGAGCTCAATCCCCAGCGCGCCCAAGGGTTGGCCGACCAACTCAACGCAGCCGTAGTAATTCAAGGTAGCGCTACAGATCGAGAACTATTGCTGGAGGAAAATATTGATCAATGTGACGCCTTTTGCGCTGTAACAGACGACGACGAAATCAATGTGATGTCATCGCTGATGGCAAAGCGTTTGGGGGTCCGCCAAGTGTTTACGCTCATCGGCAAAACCGCCTATGTGGATCTCTTACAAGGGGGTGAAATCGATGTCGCAATTTCACCCCAACAGGCGACGATCGGCACCTTGCTGTCCTATGTGCGACGCGCCGATGTTGCCAAGGTGCACAGCCTTAGGCGCGGCGCCGCTGAGGCTATGGAAGCGATCGCCCATGGCGATAGAAAAAGCTCTAAGGTAGTGGGTCGGCGTATTAACGAAATCAAACTACCTCCGGGGGCCACAATCGGGGCAATCGTGCGCGACGACAACGTCCTTATTGCCCATGATGACGTTATCGTGGAGTCTGATGATCACGTCATCTTATTCCTCGTTGATAAAGGGCAAATAGGCGCTGTCGAGCGCTTATTCCAAGTCGGCCTAACATTCTTCTGAGCGCGCGAACACCCCAATGCATCTGACGGTTATTCTACGCATCACCGGAACCTTACTGACTCTGTTCAGCTTTTCATTTTTGCTGCCAGCGCTCGTTGCACTTATCTATGCCGAAGTCACACTCCCAACCTTTTTTTCAGCTTTCGGCATCACACTGGTAAGCGGCCTTATTCTATGGCTGCCACTGCGTGGTAAGCGAGAGCTCCGCGGTGGCGATGGTTTTCTGGTTACGGCGCTTTTTTATTTGGGGTTAGGCATGTTCGGTGCAATCCCATTCTGGCTGGCCGAGGCTACTCAATTGTCTTTCACCGATGCGGTTTTTGAATCCATCTCGGGGCTAACCACAACAGGCGCGACAACAATCATCGGCCTTGACAATTTGCCTAAGTCGCTCCTCATTTATCGCCAGATGCTCCAATGGATGGGCGGCATGGGCATCATTGTTCTCGCCGTCGCAATTTACCCAATGCTCGGCATTGGCGGCATGCAGCTCTATCGCACCGAGTCGGCAGGGCCGATGAAAGACAACAAACTGACGCCGAGAATTACCGAGACGGCAAAGGCGCTGTGGTATCTATACATCGGCCTAACCGCAGCATGCGCACTGGCCTATTGGTTAGCCGGAATGAGCGGTTTCGACGCCATTGCTCATAGCTTTTCTACTGTGTCGATCGGTGGATTTTCCACCCATGACACGAGTATGGGCTACTTTGACAGCGGTGCGGTGGAAACGGTAGCCATCGTCTTTATGACACTCTCGGGAATCAACTTCGCACTGCATTTTCTAGTATGGCGGCGTCGTAATCCGCTTCATTATTTTCAAGACATAGAGGTGCGCGTTTACTTATTCGTCTTGGCGCTGGTCAGCACAATCGTATGCTCGATACTTTGGTGGCAGCCCACCGGTACCGACGACGCGTTTCGCGATGGCCTCTTTCAGGCAGTGTCGATAACCACAACTACAGGGTTCACCACCAGTAATTTTGCTGATTGGCCGTCCGTTGCGCCGATCATACTGCTCTTCGCCGCATTCGCCGGCGGTTGCGCCGGGTCAACAGCGGGCGGCATCAAAATGATCCGTGTGCTTATGATCTACCTTCAGGGCATGCGAGAGGTTAAACGGCTCATTCACCCGAATGGCGTCTTTACCATCAAACTTGGACGCGAGTCAGTACCCGATCGTCGAGTAGACGCGGTTTGGAGCTTCTTTAGCGTCTACGTATTCTTCTTTCTACTCTCGGTATGTACATTGATGGTCTTGGGCGACCTGAATTTTATTACTGCCTTCTCAGCCGTGGGTGCTTGTTTGAATAATCTGGGTCCTGGTCTGGGCGAAGTTGCCGTCAACTACAACAGCATAACGGCAGAGGTGAAATGGGTCCTCATGTTCAACATGGTGCTTGGTCGCCTCGAAATATTTACTCTTTTAGTCCTGCTAACGCCGGCTTACTGGCGTCGATAGATATTAGCTTCTCCTCTCTCGAGCCGTTTAAAGCGCTTGTAAGACCACTGGTATTGTTCCGGGCCGGTAAGTACCGCTTTTTCTATGCTTAGGTTTAACGCGGCTGCGTGGATTGCCGGGTCAGCGTCAAAAATAGCGGGTTCAGGTTCTTGGAACATAAGGTGGTAGCGAATATCGTTGCCCTCGAAGCGTCGCAGCGCCGACGCAATAAGCACCTTCGGTGCATTTCTTTGCAACAGCCGATGCGCCAAAGCCATCGTGTATGCGTCTTTACCGAAAAACGGCGCAATTTCCCCACCGGACTGATAATCCGGTACTTGATCGGGCAACAGCACCACCAAATGTCCTTCGCGCATAGCCCGCATGATGCGCCGCAGACCCGCGCCGCTGATCGAATGCATGGTTGCCCCAAAACGCTGACGAGCGTCGAGTATCGGCTGCCCTAAGGGTGCAAAATTCGGCCTGTCATAGAGCGCCGAAACCGGATATGTGCCGCCAAGATATGCGCCTAGGATTTCCCAACAACCCAAGTGAGGGGTCAATAGCAACACCCCTTGGCCGTGCTGCCACGCCTGATGTAATCGCTCCGCACCATCGACGCTGACAATAGCTTCGCGTACCTGCGCAACCTTGCGAAAACGCATCTGGGCAATTTCGAAGATCAAAAGCATCGAATTCATCAAACTTTGCCAGCAGATTTCACGCTTTTCTTCCGACGAGAGATGCGGCAAGCACATATCAATATTTATCGCGGAAATTCTCGCGGCGTCCACATTCCAAGCCACCATTCGGCGGGCCAGCATGCGGCACAGGATAAGGACGGCCCTCACTGGTAGCCGACTAAAACACCACAGCACGCCGGTCAAAACCCAGACCGTCATCGATCGATGTCCGCTCGATCGTGGTGGTTAGAACAAACCTCATAGCGCCAACAGTCTTCGGCATGATCGTTAACCATGCCAACACTCTGCATGAACGCATAGCACGTAGTCGGCCCAACAAAACCAAAACCCCGATTTTTTAGCAAACGTGCCATAGCCTGAGATTCTGCGGTTTGGCTCGCAGGTTGCGCAACGCGGCGGTTCCTTAGGCTTACTTCAGGGGCGAACTGCCACAAGAGATCCGAAAAATCCTCTTCGGCAATGGTCAATTGAGCATTTCGCACCAGCGCTTCTAGCTTTCCCCGATGTCGAATAAGTCCCGAGTCTTGCAGCCACGCCTGAACGTGAGGCTCGCTACACCGGGCCAGCTTGAAAGGGTCGAACCCGTAGAACTGGGCTTTCATATGTTCACGCTTTTTTAGCACCGTAATCCAAGCTAAACCGGCTTGCATGGACTCAAGAACTAATCTTTCAAAAAGCGCTATAGAATCGAAAATCGGTACGCCCCACTCCTCGTCATGATAGCGCTGGTAAAGGGCATCACCGGTACACCAACTGCAGCGGCGCGGTTCTTCAATCAGCATTGCTATAGCGACAATCAGGCGCGAATTTATTAATCGGATAAATCAGACGTCAAGGTTAACCACCGACAGCGCATTTGATTCAATAAATTCGCGTCTGGGTTCGACCAGTTCGCCCATTAAAGTTGTAAACATTTGATCCGCGCCAATCGCGTCATCAACGGTCACGCGCAACATTCGGCGCACGTTCTGGTCCATTGTGGTCTCCCACAATTGCTCCGGGTTCATCTCCCCTAAGCCCTTATAGCGCTGGATATCCACGCCTCGGCGCGCCTCACTTTGCAACCATTCAAAAGCATCGGAAAAGTGCACAATCGCCGTGGTTTTATCGCCCCGCTGCACAAATGCCCCCGCTTCCAGCAAATTTTCCAAGCGGGTGCGCATTGCACTTATTTGCTGATACTCGAAGCCATGGACAAAGTTCTTGGTCAGCGTAACCGTTTTGCGCCGGCCTTTAAGAAGCAGGCTGATCGTTGGCGAATAGACGTTGAGTTCGTTGTCAAAACCAACCTCTACTGCAGCATCTTTCGAGGCATCCTCTTCTAACGCTTCTCTTAAGGTTTCTGCCCACTCAGACATTGCCGCTTGATTGGACATCAGCGTTTCATCAAGGCCCCCAACCCGCAGCAATGCCCGGCTGATTTCTTCGGGGTACTTGCGGCTAGACGGCGCTAGATCTTTGAGTAATTGCTGGAAGTCGCCAACTAAAGCCTCTAGCGGCTCACCTTGGATGGCGGGCGCATCTGGGTTTACAAATAACTTAGCGTCCTGCAAAGCCAACTCTAGAAAATACGCGTTCAGCTCATCATCGTCTTTAACGTAACGCTCTTGGCGGTTCTTTTTAACTTTGTACAACGGCGGCTGCGCGATGAACACATGCCCCCGTTCAAGCAGCTCCGGCATTTGTCGGAAGAAAAACGTCAACAACAAGGTGCGAATATGTGAACCGTCGACATCCGCGTCTGTCATGATCACGATACTGTGGTACCGCAGCTTTTCGACATCAAACTCTTGCTTGCCGATTCCACAGCCAAGGGCGGTGACCAAATTACCAATTTCCTGCGACGATAACATTTTGTCAAAACGCGCACGCTCGACATTGAGGATTTTGCCTTTGAGCGGCAATATCGCCTGGGTTCGGCGATCTCTGCCTTGTTTAGCAGAGCCGCCTGCAGAATCGCCTTCGACAATAAACAATTCTGAGAGTACTGGGTCTTTCTCCTGACAGTCGGCCAGCTTACCCGGCAACCCCGCAATATCGAGAGCGCCTTTCCTGCGGGTCATATCACGCGCCTTGCGGGCCGCCTCACGTGCCCGCGCCGCATCAATCATTTTGCCAACAACGGCTTTCGCATCTTGTGGGTGTTCATCGAGAAACTCACCAAAGTAGCGGTAAAGCTCCTGTTCTACGGCTGTTTTTACCTCGCTGGAGACCAACTTATCTTTGGTTTGCGAGGAGAATTTCGGATCCGGCACTTTCACCGAAATAACCGCGGTTAATCCCTCTCTCGCATCATCCCCAGTTGTGCTGACCTGAGCTTTCTTGAGCATATTCTCGCGCTCAATGTACGTGTTCAGAGTGCGGGTCAAGGCGGCCCTAAACCCTGCCAAATGAGTGCCCCCATCACCCTGAGGAATGTTATTCGTATAGGCGTGAACTTGCTCTTGGAACGTGTCATTCCATTGCATCGCAATCTCCACGCCAATTCCGTCTTCACGTTCCACAGAAAAATGGAAAACATCGTTGAGGGGCGTTTTATTCTGATTAAGGAAGACAACAAACGCGCTCAAACCCCCTTCATAGAGGAAAATGTCTTCTTTGCCTGATTTTTCCTCATTGAGGTGAATGGCGACGCCAGAATTGAGAAACGCAAGCTCTCGCAGGCGTTTGGCTAAAATTTCATATTGAAAGCGGATGTTATGAAATGTCTCTGGGGAAGGCCGGAAGTAGCATTCGGTACCACGCTCTTCAGTTGCGCCCACTTCTTTTAGCGGCGCTACCGGAACACCATGGCGATATTCTTGTTGATAGACCTTTTGGTCGCGTCTAACCGTTAACTTGAATAGGTCAGAAAGCGCGTTAACTACGGAAACACCAACGCCATGCAAGCCTCCGGAGACTTTATAGGCGTTGTCGTCGAATTTACCCCCCGCATGGAGTGTGGTCATGATCACTTCCGCAGCGCTGACGTTTTCTTCAGCATGGATGTCCACCGGAATGCCTCTGCCGTTGTCACGCACGGTGATCGCTTCTTCGGGGTGAACGGTCACATAAACCGTATCGCAATGGCCGGCCAGCGCCTCGTCAATCGAATTGTCTACCAGCTCCTGCACCATATGGTGAAGGCCTGTGCCGTCTTCAGTATCACCAATGTACATTCCTGGGCGCTTACGCACCGCATCCAAACCTTTGAGCACCTTAATACTGTCGGAGTCGTAACTTTTTTCGTCGCTCATTTTTTTTCCAGGTTTGTTTAACCGCTGCCTATAGGCCTTTAGAAGCCACCGCCCGTCGAAACATGCACCGAGCCATGTTCCACGTGGAACACCCTAAGGTGCTCCTTACTCAATCCATCAAGCACGCCCGTAAGCGACTCTGTCGATGTCGCAACCACCTGACAGCCTAT
>TARA_B100001093_G_scaffold513127_1_pt1 | contig 10082 bp, 11 predicted proteins | sample TARA_B100001093 | Tara Oceans TARA_B100001093 (sample SAMEA2623116) | marine metagenome | biome: marine biome (ENVO:00000447); feature: surface water layer (ENVO:00002042); material: "saline water (ENVO:00002010), including plankton (ENVO:xxxxxxxx)" | depth 5 m
TCCAAAGTATAGTTTCTTGATTTTGTTTTTTTATTAAAAATTAAAGCAGCGCGCAACTGGCTTGTAATTAAAATATCTTTTGCTGTGCTTTTAAAATTAGACTGACCTTTTATTGTAATTGCATTCTTTACTTCCCTAACGCCTTTAGTTTCCCATGCCAACTTTGTGATTTTTATTTTTTCTTCAGGCTCATCTACTTTACCTGCCAGAAATATTCTACCATCTAACACTTCTACTTGAATATTTAAAAAATATCTTTTTTCATTTAAGGATAATCTAGCTACTAAGTTTTTTTGCATTATGGTGTCATCTATTTGCATTCCAATTGTTCTTGGATCGAAGGTTATGTCGACACCTGCACCAAAACGTGTTGCTGTGGAGCAGCTTGAGATGAAAATTACCAGCAATATTGATGATAAAAAAAATCTCATTTTTTCAGCTTTAAACAAATATTATAAATAGTTTTTTTTGATATTTTTTCTTTTTTTGACATCAGTTCCACTACGTCCTTAACAGTATAACTTTTTAGATATTTTAAAACTTGTTTTTCAATTTTATCAAGATCAATTGTTGGTAACTCATTATTTGTTTTAGGAGAAATCACTATTGTCAACTCCCCTTTTAAGATATTTTTAAAAAACTTAATATTTTCTAGACTCTCTCTATAGTATGTTTCGTGCTTTTTGGTCATTTCTCTAGCAATAAAAATATTTCTTTTTGAAAAAAACTTTTTGAATGCTTTTATATAAAAGTTAACTTTCAATGCAGAAATAAAAAAAACTAAAGAAAAGCTCTCTATTTTTAATCTTTTTAAAAGAGTATTTAATTCATTTTCCGTTTTTGGTAAAAATCCATAAAATAAAAATTTATCACCAAATCCCGACAGGCTAACTGCTGCTGTTATAGAAGATGGACCAGGAACTGTAAAAACATTATAACCTTGTTTTACACATTCGTTAACGATAATATTTCCTGGATCTGATAAAACAGGTGTGCCAGCATCAGAAATTAGCGACAAAATTTTGCCCTCATTTAAATATTGAATTATTTTTTTTAAAGATTTCTTCTCATTAAACTTATGGTAAGAGATTAAATTATTTTTTATGTTGAATGTATTAAGAAGTTTTAGCGAATGTCTCGTATCCTCACAAAGGATTAAGTCTGATTTTTTTAAAATTTCAACTGCTCTAAAAGTAATATCATTTAAATTACCAATTGGTGTAGAAACGATGTACAAACCTTTAGCAAAATTATCCATACTGTTTTTAAAAAAGTTAATTATTATTTATATATTATTTTTTTTTAATTTTAACTCTTTTGCAAACGAAAACCAGAAATCACTACGTGTGGGGCTATTAGCTCCTTTTAGTGGAGAATATAAAGATATAGGTCAATCAATTATGTTCTCTTTACAGCTGGCATTAAGTGAAATTGGTGATGAAAACGTAAAAGTATTCCCAAGGGACTCGGGCTATAATAATCCAGAAAAATTAATTTCATCAATTAAGTCATTTCAAGATGAAAATATAAATATCGTAATTGGACCAATCAATTACGAGGATTTTAAATTATTGCAAAATTTTAAAGATATTATTTTTATTTCACCTTCTAACATTGATCCTAAAATTCAAGATAACATATTAAGTGTCGGAGTAAGTTTGGAGTCTCAAATCAAATCAATTGAAGATTTTATAAAGAAAAATAAAAAAAAAAATACGGTGATAATGTACCCAAAAAATAAATATACAAAATTAATAGACTCTAAAATAGATAGTATTGACTTAGGAAAAAAGAAAATATTTAAATATAATCCTGATCCAAAAATACTAACAAGTGATATTGAAAAATTAACAAACTATAAGCAAAGAAAAAGAAATCTTATTTCTAGAGTTAAAATTTTAGAGGAAAAAGATGATGAGGCTTCAAAACTAGAACTTAAAAGACTTGAGCAGCAATACACGATAGGCGATGTAAACTTTGACTCGGTTATAATTATTGATTTTGGTGACAGTTTAAAAAGTGTTTTAACTTCATTGGTTTATTCTGATGTTAACCAAGACGAAGTCTTGATAGTAACTGTAAATCAATGGTTTGATAAAAGTATTTTTTTAGAAAATTCTATAAAAAATTTATACTATCCTTCGGTTGATATAAAAAATTTTAACAAGTATAGAAAAAAATATTCTAAAATTTTCGGTAAACAACCAAGTGAAATTACAATTTTAACTTATGATGCTTTGGGGTTAATTTACTATATTTGGAATAAAAATAATTTCAAAATTTCATCAATAAAAGACTTTATTATAAAAGATAAAATTAAAGGTAAGATTGGTACCTTTAATTTTATAGATGGAAAATTAATTCAAAAACTAAGCATTTATAAAGTTTCAGATAAAAAATTTATAAAATTTTAATTTCTTTTTAAGCTTTTTGAAAGCTATGCTTCTGTGATCAGTCTTCATCTTTTTAGATAAGTTCATCTGCCCAAATGTTCTTTTAGATCCATTAGGAATAAAGATCGGATCATACCCAAAACCTCTTTTACCAAACATATTTAGAGATATATTTCCACTAACAATTCCTATTGATGTAATTATTTTTTTGTTATGCAACTTTATTGATAGGCTACAAATAAATCTTGCTTTTCTGTTTTTTTTATTCTTAATTTTTCTTAAAATATTTAACATTGCCTTTTTAAAGCTTCCACTTTTTTTTGCCCATCTTGCTGAATAAATACCTGGTTTTTTTTTTAATGCAAAAATTTCAAGCCCGGAGTCATCTGATAAAGAAATTATTCTGGATTTATTATAAAAAAAGTTAGCTTTAAGCTCTGAGTTAGACTTAAATGTTTTGCCAGTTTCTTTTGGCGCATTTATTTTTAAACTTTTCGGTGAAATTTTCCTAATTTTTTTGCTTATTAATCTACTAATTTCCCTGAATTTTCCATCATTATGAGTGCCAATTAGTAATAAGTTATTTTTTTTCATTAAATACTAGTAATTATACTTTTCACCATTATATACCAAATTATATGAGTGAATCTAACAAAGACGAAAATGTAAATAAAGAAGATAATAAATCTTCGACAATAAAAGAGTCCGACGAACAAAATGTTGAGCTTGCTATCGAAGAAAGGCTTAAAATTTCTGAAGAGAAACTGCTGAGGTCGCTAGCGGACTCTGAAAACCAAAGGAGAAGGTTTGAAAAAGAAATAAAGGATGCATTTGATTTTGGTGGATTTAATTTTGCAAAAGAAATGTTAACTTCATTAGATAATTTACAGAGAGCAAAAAAATCAATGCAGGAAGATGAGGTTTTTAAAAAAAGTAAAGAATTCGAAAAATTTCTCAAAAATTTTGAAGTAATTGAGAAAGATTTAATTTCTATTTTTGAAAAAAATAAGATCACCAAAATTGTTTGTTTGAATAAGCCTTTTGACCCAAATTTTCATCAAGCTATGCTTGAATTAGAAGATAATGAAGTTGAGCCAGGTACTATTGTTCAAGAAATCCAAACAGGTTTTATGTTTGGAGAAAGATTATTAAGACCCTCTTTTGTTGGAATTTCAAAGAAAAAAGGTGAAAAAAGTGAGAAAAATTAATAAAAAAATACCTTGTAGAATTTTATTTAAACCCCATATAGGGACTATAAACAAAGGAAAACATGAGTAGAGTTATTGGAATAGATTTAGGAACAACAAATTCTTGTGTAGCTATAATGGATGGTGCTCAAGCTAAAGTTTTAGAAAACGCTGAGGGCGCAAGAACTACGCCTTCGGTTGTAGCATTTTTAGAAAAAGATGAAAAATTAGTTGGCCAACCAGCGAAAAGACAGGCCGTTACAAATCCTGAAGATACAATTTTTGCTGTCAAAAGGCTTATAGGTAGAAAATTTGATGGACCGTCAGTTCAAAAAGATGTTTCAAAAGTCCCTTATAAAATAGTTAAATCTGACAACGGTGACGCATGGGTAGAAGGCAAAAGTAAGAAATACTCTCCGGCCCAAATCTCAGCATTCATTCTTCAAAAAATGAAAGAGACAGCTGAAAAATATTTAGGTCAGGCAGTAACAAAGGCAGTCATAACAGTGCCTGCTTATTTTAACGACTCTCAAAGACAAGCAACAAAAGATGCCGGCAAAATTGCAGGTTTAGAAGTTTTAAGAATTATAAACGAACCAACAGCAGCTTCTCTAGCTTATGGTTTAGATAAAAAAGGTGGAAAAAAAATAGCGGTTTATGATTTAGGTGGAGGAACATTTGATGTCTCAATCTTAGAAATTGGTGATGGTGTATTTGAAGTAAAATCTACTAATGGAGATACTTTTTTAGGTGGTGAAGACTTTGATGACACTATAGTTGAGTACTTGGTTAGTGAATTTAAAAAAGATAATGGAATTGATTTGAAATCAGATAAACTAGCTTTACAAAGATTAAAAGAAGCTTCTGAGAAAGCAAAAATTGAGCTTTCATCAGCTACGCAAACTGAAATCAATTTACCGTTTATTACAGCTGACAAATCAGGTCCGAAACACTTAAATTTAAAATTTACTAGAGCAAAATTAGAAGCTTTAGTTCAAGATTTAATTGAGAGAACCTTAAACCCATGTAAAACAGCATTGAAGGACTCTGGGTTTTCTGCAGCAGAAATTAATGAGGTAGTTTTAGTTGGTGGAATGACCAGAATGCCAAAGATTATCGAAACTGTTAAAAATTTTTTTGGAAAAGAACCTAACAAAAGTGTAAACCCAGATGAAGTTGTTGCAATGGGCGCGGCTATTCAGGCTGGTGTGCTTCAAGGCGATGTTAAAGATGTTCTTCTTTTAGATGTTACACCTTTATCATTAGGAATTGAAACTTTAGGTGGTGTGTCCACAAAACTTATAGATAAAAATACAACTATTCCAACTAAAAAAAGCCAAGTATTTTCAACAGCTGAAGATAATCAACCCGCTGTTTCTATTAGAGTTTTACAAGGTGAAAGAGAAATGGCAGCTGATAATAAGCTTCTAGGAAATTTTGAATTAGTTGGTATACCTCCAGCTGCAAGAGGAACACCTCAGATAGAAGTCACTTTTGATATCGATGCAAACGGTATTGTAAGCGTTTCAGCAAAAGACAAAGGAACTGGAAAAGAGCAAAAGATTCAAATTCAAGCTTCAGGTGGTTTATCAGATGAAGAAATAAATAAAATGGTTAAAGATGCTGAGGCAAATAAAGAGGCTGATAAAAAGAAAAGGGATGGTGTAGATTCAAGAAATCAGGCAGATAGTATTGTTTTTTCCACTGAAAAAAGTTTGAAAGAGCATGGAGACAAAATTTCAGCTGAAGAAAAAAAGGCTATTGAAACTGGCGTTACTGATCTAAAAGAATCATTAAAAGGAACAGATACTGAGGACATCAAGAAAAAAACTCAGAACCTTATACAGGTTTCAATGAAACTTGGTGAAGCCGTATATAAAAGCCAACAAAAAAATCAGCCTAAAGATGATAAAAATGATAAAGATCCTAAAGACAAAGGCAATGACAAAGAAAACGTTGTTGACGCTGACTTTGAAGACGTAAAAGAAGACAAAGAAAAAAGCGCCTAAGATAAAAAAAGGAGCAATTTCTTGTGGCAAAAAGAGATTATTATGAAATCTTAGGTGTATCTAAATCCGCTTCTAAGGATGAAATAAAAAAAGCATATCGTAAATTAGCATTAAAGTATCACCCTGATAAAAATAAAGGTGATAAAACTTCTGAAGAAAAATTTAAAGAAGGAAGTGAAGCTTATCATGTATTGTCTGATGATAAGAGAAAGACTAATTACGATCAATTTGGTCATGCAGCATTTGAGGGAGGGGGGGGTCAAGGATTTGGTAATTTTGATTTCGGATCCTCCTTTTCGGATATCTTTGAAGATTTTTTTGGGGATGATGTTTTTGGAGGTGGTGGAAGATCTGGTAGAAGAACATCGAATAGAGGTAATGACTTAAGATATGATGTATCGATCAGTATGGAAGAAGCATATTCTGGTTTGAATAAAAAAGTAAATTATACCACATACAAAAAATGTTCTAGATGTACCGGACAAGGTTCTGAACCAGGATCAAAGCCAATTTCATGTAATTATTGTAATGGAAGGGGTAAAGTAAGATCAAATCAAGGATTTTTTACAATTCAACAAACTTGCCCTGAGTGTGGTGGATATGGTGAAACTATCAGTAATCCATGTAAACAGTGTCAAGGTAACGGAAAAATACAAAGTAAAGAAAGTGTCTCTGTAAAGATTCCTAAAGGTGTTGATGATGGGACTAGGATCAGGGTTTCGGGTAAAGGAGAGGCAGGAAGCAAAGGGGGGTCAACTGGAGATTTATACTTATTCATATCAGTTGATAATCATAGTATTTTTAAAAGATCGGATGAGCATCTATATTTTGAATTACCTATTACATTTACAGATGCAGCTTTAGGTGCTTCTGTTGAAGTACCTTCGATAGATGGTGGTAGAGCTAAGATAAAAATTCCATCTGGCACTCAACATGGAAAGCAATTAAGATTAAAAGGTAAAGGGATGCCTTTGCTAAGAGGGAATAGTTTTGGAGATCTTTATATAAAGATTATTACAGAGGTTCCATCAAGTTTAAATTCAAAACAAAAGGAGCTTTTAGAAGCTTTCAGAAAGATAGAGTCTGAAAAATCAAGTCCCATTATTAAAAGTTTTTTTGAAAAAGCAAAAAAATTCTGGAAAAATTCTTAATCAGTTATGACTATGCATGAGATTATGTCTGCTATTTTTCTAATAGCAGTATTGATTTTAATTCTTCCCTCATTTTTAAATACCAACAATAAACTTAAACAATTCATTCAAAATATTTCTATTTGGACTATAATTGTCCTAATTATTGTTGTAATTATTAATCTTATTATATAATGAAAAAAATCAATTTAGCTATTACAGGATGTTTAGGAAGAATGGGTCAACAACTCATTAGATCATCCAAAAAAAATAAAAAATTTAAACTCGTCTCTTTAACAGAAAACAGGAGGATCTCTAAAAAGATTTCTGGTGTTAAACTTGAGCTTAACACCGTTGAAGCATTTAAGAAGGCAAGTGTTATTATAGACTTCACTGTTCCTAAATGTACGCTTCAGGTTTTGAAGATCGCTTCGAAACTAAAAAAAAGGGTTGTAATCGGAACTACTGGCTTTTCAAAAAAAGAAGAGAATTTGATAAAAAAATATTCAAAAAAAATACCTATCCTTAAAGCTGGTAATATGAGTTTAGGTGTAAATCTTTTAATGTATTTAACTGAGATAGCCTCAAAATCTTTAAGTAATAATTTTCTTGCTAAAATTTATGAGGTTCATCACAAACATAAAAAAGACCATCCATCAGGAACTGCACTGATGTTGGGTAAAGGCGTAGCTGATGGAAAAAACAAAAACTTTTACAGCCTAGTAGGTAAAAAATATTTAAATAAAAAAACATTTCCTTATGGTAAAAAAATAAATTTTAATTCCATTCGAAAAAACAATATTATCGGTGAACACGAAGTGAAATTTTCTAGCGGTAAAGAAATAGTGACTTTAAATCATGAATCTTTTGATAGAGCATTATATTCTGAGGGCGCTTTGACTGCGTCTAAATGGATAATGGGGAAGAAGCCAGGCCTTTATTCAATGAGAGATCTATTAAATTTTAAGTGAACAATAAAAGAAAATCTTTAGTTATTCAAAAAATATTGAATAAAATATACCCTAAGGTTCCTATTCCTCTAAGATATAGAAACACTTTTACATTACTTGTTTCTGTTTTGCTTTCAGCGCAATGTACCGATGTAAATGTCAATAATGTAACCAAAGGTATTTACCCGAAATATAATCATCCAAAACATTTTGTTAAATTAGGTAGAAAAAAAATAGAACGATTAATCAAGAAGATAGGGATATTTAGAATTAAAGCAAAAAGTATTTACTATCTTTCAAAAACTTTAGTTGAAAAATATAATAGTAAAGTGCCAAATACTTACGAAGAACTTGAAAGTCTTCCTGGTGTTGGACATAAAACAGCGAGTGTTGTCATGTCACAAGGTTTCGGTTTTCCAGCATTCCCTGTGGATACCCATATTCATCGATTAGCCCAAAGATGGGGATTAACAAATGGTAAAAATGTTGTTCAAACAGAGAAGGATTTAAAAGTTGTGTTTCCAAAGAAAAATTGGAATAAACTTCATCTTCAAATTATTTGGTATGGAAGAGAATATTGTAAGGCAAGAGATTGCTTTGGTTTAACTTGCAAAATTTGTAAAAGCTGTTACCCAAATAGGAAAAAGAAATTTACAGCGAAGAAAGCTTAATATGAAAATTCTTGGTATAGGTAATGCAATAGTCGACGTTATATGCAAAGTAGATGAAAGTTTTCTACTTGAGAATAAGCTTACTAAAAGCACGATGAAATTGGTCGATGAAAATGAGTTTAAAAATCTTCTTGAAAATTTAAAAATAGAAAAGACAATATCAGGCGGCTCTGTAGCTAACTCTATTGTGGGTCTTTCTCAGTTGGGTAATGAGGTGGGTTTTATTGGAAAAGTTAATAATGATAATTTAGGTAAAAAATATTTAGATGGACTTGAAAAAGAAAAGGTTAAATTTCACAACAATATTAAAGACGAAAAAATACGAACTGGTACTTGTTTAATCTTGATTACTCCTGACTCAGAGCGAACAATGTGTACTTTTCTTGGAATAGCTGGAAAAATTAGTGAAAAAGATATTGATGAAAAAGTAATTAAACAAAGTGAGATTATTTTTCTCGAAGGGTATTTATGGGACAAAGGTGATCCACAAAATGCATTTAATAAAGCAATTATGCATTCATCACAATCAGCCATGTCTCTCTCTGATTTATTTTGTGTTGAAAGACATAAAAAGTATTTTTTAGATTTAGTAAAAAACAAATTAAATATTACTTTTGCAAATGAACAAGAAGTAATGGCTTTAATAGAAGCTAAAAATTTAAAAGAAGTTATCGAATTTGCTAAAAAAACTAATAAATTAATAGTTATCACTCGTGGCGAGAATGGAGCGATAGCTATTCAAAATGATAAAATTGTAGAATGCAGTGCTGAGAAAAATTTACAAGTTAGGGACTTAACTGGTGCAGGAGATTTATTTGCTGCTGGTTTTTTACATGGATACGTAAATAAACTATCTTTAAATGAGAGTTTGAAAAAAGGAACAGAATTGTCTTCAAAAATTATTCAACAAATCGGGGCAAGACTATAATTTTTCTAATTAAAGTCTTAATATTTATTTCTCTTTTTTCTCTTAAAACTTCCTTTCCCTTTTTTTGGTTTAACTACTCTCGTTCTATATTTGGTGGTCATTAAATCTCTGGCAAACTTGTTTCTTTTTTTCAAATCGTGTAGCCTCTTTTTTCACTTTTTATAAATTTATCATCGTTGAAAACATCATTTATTTTTTTTCTCAGACGGTAAATATGAGTTTCGACTGTGTGAGTGTCTGCATCATCAGAGTATTTCCAAATAATAGAAAGAATTTCTTTTTTTTGAGTGAAAGTTTTTTTACTAAGAAGTTCGATTAATTCTATTTCTTTTTCTGTTAGCTCTAATAATTTATCTAGTTTAATCAGCTTCCTAGAATTTTTATTCAAAATATAATCATTAATTTTTAAAGAGGAATTCGCCTTAAACTCATTTTTTACTATATTATCAATTATTACTTTATTAATTTGTTCCACAGAAGTTGGGAGCTTTAATTTTTCGATGTTATGAAAATTTTTAATAATTTTACCTGAATAAAAGATTATTTTGTTTATATTTTCGTTATCAATTATAGTTTTAATTTTGCTATTTTTTAATGCATCCTCATGAAGTATCAGACCTTGGTAATTCTTTTCAATATTTTGATCTATTAAATTATCCGAAACTTCCAAATTAAATTTAAAATATTGTTTAAGCTCAACTAATGATTTATTAAATTCTTTATTTCCAAAGGCTAAAATGATATTTTTTTTATTCATGAATATAATATTAAAAAATAAAATAATTTATTTAAATGATTATAAGATAAAATGTGC
>TARA_B100001093_G_scaffold67483_2_pt1 | contig 10078 bp, 6 predicted proteins | sample TARA_B100001093 | Tara Oceans TARA_B100001093 (sample SAMEA2623116) | marine metagenome | biome: marine biome (ENVO:00000447); feature: surface water layer (ENVO:00002042); material: "saline water (ENVO:00002010), including plankton (ENVO:xxxxxxxx)" | depth 5 m
AATTAGCAATCAAGTATTTAATGAATTACCTAAAATGAGTGGTATTGTAAATGTATTTATAAAACATACATCCGCAAGTATAACAATGAATGAAAATGCCGATCCAAGTGTAAGAGTTGATTTTGAGAACCACTTCAATAAACTAGTCTCGGATCAAGATGTTCACTATACACACACGATCGAGGGTCCTGACGACATGACCTCTCACATAAAAAGTTCTTTACTAGGGTCATCAGTTAACTTCCCAATTAAAGATGGTATTCCTCAAATTGGAATATGGCAGGGAATTTATTTATGTGAACATCGTAATATGGCTTCATCTAGGAAATTATTTATTACAATTATAGGCGAATAAGACATTATGTCTTGATATCCAGCTATTTAAAATGTCATTTTGACATAAAAAATAAAAGGAATGTGATTTGATATATATCAATAAAAATTATTAATGAAAACAGATCAATTTACATTTAAGACTCAAGAAATTTTACAAGATTCTCAACAAAAAGCACTAGAAAAAAGTCACCAAACTGTTGAAAACAGTCATATTCTTAAGTCTATTATTGATAATGATAATAATATCTTCCCATATGTTTCTAATCAGTTAGAGGTTAACAATGAAATTATTAAATCTACTGTAGAAAAAATGATTGATTCCATTCCCAAAGTAAGTGGTGATTTTGTAGGTTTTTCACAAGACTCTTCAAAAACATTGATGAAAGCAATAAATCATTCGAAAAAAATGGGAGATAATTATGTTTCAGTCGATCACTTATTAATTTCATTAATTGATTCAAATAATGAATTATCAAAGGTTCTTATTGGATTTGGATATAATTTGGAAAAAGTAAAAGAAATTTTAATAAATATGAGGAAAGGTGAAAAGGTTAAATCATCCTCAGATGATACTAATATAAATTCACTTGAAAAATATGCAGTAAATCTCACTGTAAATGCAGGTGAGGGTAAATTAGATCCTGTAATTGGAAGAGATGACGAAATAAGAAGATTACTACAAATTCTATCAAGAAGGTCAAAAAATAACCCGATTTTAGTTGGTGAACCAGGAACTGGAAAGACTGCAATTGCTGAAGGTTTAGCAAAGAGAATAATTGAAGGTGACGTTCCTGAAGATTTAAAAGAAAAAATGATTTATGCTCTGGATATGGGAGCATTAATTGCTGGAGCTAAATATAAAGGGGAATTTGAGGAAAGATTAAAATCTGTTATCAAAGAAGTTACAGGTAGTGATGGAAGAATAATATTGTTTATTGACGAAATTCATACACTTGTTGGAGCTGGTGGAGGACAAGGTGCTATGGATGCAGCAAACATTTTAAAACCTGCATTAGCAAGAGGTGATTTAAGAGCGATTGGTGCAACAACTCTTGATGAGTTTCAAAAATATTTTGAAAAAGATAAAGCTTTAGAAAGAAGATTCCAGAAAGTTTATGTAGATGAACCAGATATTGAAAATTCCATTTCAATTTTAAGAGGAATTAAGGAGAAGTATGAAGCTCATCACAAGGTAAAAATTTTAGATGAAGCACTCATTGGAGCTGTTAAATTGTCTAGTAGATATATATCTGACAGATTTTTACCTGATAAGGCTATCGATTTAATGGATGAATCTGCTTCAAAATTAAGGCTAGAAATAAATTCTAAACCTGAAGAACTTGATACACTAGATAGAAAAATAAGACAAATTGAAATAGAATTAGTTGCTATAAAAAGAGAAAAGGATAAAAAAAAGATTAAAAAACTTAATGATCAATTATCAGAATTTAAGCAGGAAAGAAACTTGTTGTTTACAAAATGGGAAAATGAAAAGGATGTGATTGAAAGGGTACAACAAACAAAAATTAATATTGATGAATTAAAATCTCAAGCTGAAAAGTATGAAAGAGACGGTGACTATGCAAAAGTTGCTGAATTAAGATATGGTAAAATTAAAGATTTTCAAGAAAAACTAAAAGTTTATGAACTTGAGATGACTAAACAGTTTGATCAAGATTCATTATTGAGTGAAGAAGTTACATATGATCATATAGCTGAGGTTGTGTCAAAATGGACTGGAATTCCAGTTTCAAAAATGTTAAAGTCTGAAAAATCAAAATTATTAGAACTGGAAAGTCAAATTTCTGAAAGACTTGTTGGTCAAATTGACGCTATTGAGTCAGTTAGTGATTCTATCAGAAGAAGTAGATCTGGACTTCAGGATGACAATAGACCAATTGGAAGTTTCTTGTTTTTAGGTACAACTGGTGTTGGAAAAACAGAGTTAGCCAAAGCTATAGCTGAAATTTTATTTGATGATGAACAAAATATTGTAAGGATTGATATGAGTGAATATCAAGAGCAACATTCTGTAAGTCGATTAATTGGAGCTCCACCTGGTTATGTTGGATATGATGAAGGTGGACAATTAACTGAAGCTGTAAGAAGAAGACCCTATTCTGTAATTCTTTTGGACGAGATTGAAAAGGCTCACCCTGACACTTTTAATATTTTATTACAATTACTAGATGAAGGAAGATTGACTGACAGTAAAGGTAGGACAGCAGATTTCAGAAATACTATTGTAATTATGACTAGTAACTTAGGTAGTGAAGAAATTCAAAGATCGTTTGAGGAGATTAATGATTTTAATAAAGCTAAATCTCGAGCAATGGAATCTACTATGATTCTTTTAAAAAAATCATTGAAACCCGAATTTTTGAATAGAATCGATGACATAATTTTATTTTCTCCATTAAACAATAAAGAAATAAAAAAAATTATTGAGTTACAATTTGATATGATTTGTAAAAAGTTAAAAAATAAAAATATTGATCTTTCTATGACTGATGATGCATTAGACAGGTTATCTGAGCTAGGATTTGATCCAGAATATGGAGCAAGACCAGTAAAAAGAGTAATTCAAAAATACATACTTAATAACTTAAGTAAGATGATTCTTGGAGAGAAAGTTAATATCAAAAATAAATTAATAGTTGACTTTTTTGGAGATGAAATTGTAATAAGGAATTAATTTCATACTTTAAATAAGTATTTATGAAATACCTTTCTTTTTTACTGCTTTTTGTTACTTTTTTTTCATATTCACAAGAATTTGATGATAAAATAAATAATCTAATCCAGGACAATATTGAAGAAACTATTGAATTAAGGCACTGGTTTCATGAAAATGCTGAGCTAAGTAATCGTGAATTTAAAACAGCCGAAAGAATTGCACAAGAACTTATAAAAATTGGATATAGCCCCAAAACAGGAATTGCAAAAACAGGGGTTGTCGCAATTTTAAATGAAGGTAAACCTGGACCAGTGGTTGGTTTAAGGGCTGATATTGATGGTCTCCCTGTTAAAGAAAGAGCAAATATATCTTGGGCATCAAAGATGACAGGAACATATAATGGAGAACAAGTGCCTGTTATGCATGCATGTGGACATGATATGCATACTGCTATTTTATTAGCTACTGCAAAAATATTATTTGAAATTAAAGATGAAATCCCAGGTCAAGTAAAATTTATTTTCCAACCTGCCGAGGAAGGAGCTCCTGCTGGAGAAGAAGGCGGTGCGCAACTTATGGTAAAAGAAGGGGTTTTAAATAATCCAGATGTTGATGCCATATTTGGTCTTCACGTCTGGTCAGGTATGCATGCAGGTCAAGTTCATTTGAGACCTCGAGGTATTATGGCTGCTGTAAATGAATTTAGGATTGATTTAAAAGGTGTGCAGACTCATGGATCAACACCATGGACAGGCAGGGATCCAATTGTTACTGCTGCACAAATTGTTAATTCATTACAGACAATAGTAAGCAGAAGTTTGCCTTTGACTGAAGCGGGAGCTGTTGTGACCATCGGAAGTATTCATGGTGGAGTAAGAAGTAATATTATTCCTGAAGATTTATATATGTTGGGCACAATCAGAACTCTTGACAATGACATGAAAGCTATTGTACTCAAAAGATTAGAGGAGATAGTATATAATGTAGCTAAGTCAAATAATATTGAAGCTAAAATTACTTATATGGTTTCATATCCCATAACATATAATGATCCACTTTTATACAATGAAGTTCTACCAACTTTAAAAAGGGTAAATGGAGACAAAAATGTCTATTTAATGAGAGCAATCACAGGAGCAGAAGATTTTTCATACTTTCAGGAAAAAATTCCTGGTATTTATTTTTTTATCGGGGGATCAAAAAACGGAACTGATCTTTCAAAAGTAGCACCTCATCACACACCTGATTTTTATGTTGATGATTCTGCTATTGAAACAGGTATAAGATCAATGACATCATTAACAATTGATTATCTCTTTAACAACTAATTTTTTGAATTTTCTGGAGCTATTCTCCTTTTTGAAATTTGTTCATATGCATATCCAATTTCATATAACTTTTGTTCAGATTTAGATTTCCCTATAAATGTTAAACCAGCTGGCTGATTCCCAGAATTAAATCCCATTGGAACGGTTAGACATGGATTATGTGCTACGGCTGCATATGCTGCATGGAAATTATTTATTGAGACAACAGCATCAATTTTATATTTATCAAAAGCTGAATCAAAAAACTTATTTCCGTTTTTAGATAATTTTTCTTTTAATGATTTGAAACTCGATGAACTAAGCGTGTCGTTTATAATTGATCTAAAAATACCTTGACCATAAGGAGACCTTGTTATAGAATCCAAAGAATTATATTCAATAATTGATTTAATATCATTAACTAATAAATCTTTATTACCATAAGATTTAAAATATTTAACCAAGTCAATTCTCATATCTTCATCTAAAAGTTTTCTAAAGCCAGTTAAAGGAATATTTAATTGTTTTATTTCAATCATTTTTGCACCTGATGATTTTAATAAATCAATATTTTTTTTATAAAGTGAATCATTTTTATAAAAATTAGAATAATATCCTAAACTATAATTTTCAACTCTACTTTTTTTAATTAAGGTTAAGTCAATAGGGTTCGATTTATAAGAAGAAGAATCATTATTATCATATCCCATTATTGCATTCATGACAATTATATTATCAACTACAGATTTTGTCATCGGACCCGCAGTATCTAATGTTGATGAAATTGGAATAATTCCAGATCTACTTACAGAACCAATTGTTGGTTTCATTCCGACAAGAGAATTTGATGAAGCCGGGGATAATATAGATCCAGAAGTTTCAGATCCAATTGAAACTGCAGTTAAGTTTGAGGCAGTAGCAACTCCACTTCCAGAGCTTGAGCCACCAGTATCAATTTTTTTCCTTCCATAAGGATTTAACGTTTGACCCCCCATTGAACTGTAACCATTTGGACAACCTGAACAAAAATAATTTGCCCATTCACTTAAGTTTGTTTTACCTAAAATAATTGCACCATTTTCTTTTAATTTTTTAACAATATATGAGTCATCAGTTAGGTTATCTTTAAGACTAAAAGCACCAGCAGTTGTTGCCAGTCCATCAAAACCAACATTATCCTTTAGAAGAATTGGTATACCATAAATTAAATGATTTTTATTTTTAGAATTTTGATCACTTAATTTAGCTTCTTTAAGTACGTTTTTATTTATTGAAATAATTGAATTTAAATATTGTTCTTTATCAAATTCAATTAAATATATTCTAGATAAGTAAAACAGAGTGAGTTCATAATACGAAAATTGTTTTTGAAAAATACTTTTTTGTATTTCTGGAATTGATTTTTCAATAATTAAATCTTTTATTTGATCATATCTTTCAACTAGAAATTTTGAAATCTCATTTTTAAAATCACTGATAAGATTATTTTTGTCGTTAGAAATACTTTGAATTCTATTGTATCGTAATCTTTGATTGTCATTTTTTGAATTTTCTAGTATTTCACTTGATTGGTTATAATTAGTCCAAACTTTTAAACTGTTTTCATTACATGAAACAGTAGCAAGAACTATGAAAAACAGCACTATTTTTTTCATAACAGACGATTATAAATTTCTTCCATTTTCATCCCCCTGGAGCCTTTTATCAGAATATTTTTACTTTCAATTGTTTTAAATTTATTTAGAAAATCAACTTTATTTTTAAAAAAATAATAAGACGATTTTTTTATTCTTTGGCTGAAAAATATTTCCCCAATAAAAATACAGCTATCTATTTTTTTACAAGTGCAAATTTCAATAATATGTTTGTGCTCTTGTTCTTTTAAATTACCGAGTTCATACATATCACCAAGAATAGCAACCTTACTTCCTAAAATCAAGCTAAAAGATTCAATTGCTGAAATCATACTAGATGGATTGGCATTATATGCATCAAGAATTATTTTTTTATCATTTTTATTTATAATCTCAGACCTATTGTTTTTTAATTCAAAATTTACAAGCTTTTTGGATATATGATCTATATCAATTTCAAATAGTAGTCCCATCGATATGGCAGCGCATACATTAGAGTAATTGTAATTTCCATATAAGTTGGTTGAAACTATAGTGTTGTTGTATTTGACAGAAACTTTTTGAGTTGAAATATTTTTGAAATTATAGTTTGATTTTTCATTACTTCCGAAGGTAACTGAATTATCATCAATAAATTTAGTTTGTATCTTATCATCAGAATTAATTAGTAAGGATCTTTTTTCTTTAAACATCCATCTGTATAATTCTGTTTTTCCTTTTATTACTCCATCTAAATCCTTAAATCCCTCAAGGTGAGCTTTCCCAAAGTTTGTTATATATCCAATATCTGGTATTATTAGGTTTGTTAAAAAATCTATTTCTCCAAAATTGTTTGCTCCCATTTCAATAATTGCAATTTCAGTTTCAGGTCTAATCTTAAGTAAACTTAATGGTACTCCGATATGATTATTCAGGTTTCCATCTGTACAAATAGTCTCAAATCGAATTTCTAAAACTGATTTTATTAGTTCTTTTGTGCTTGTTTTACCATTACTTCCTGTTAAGGCTATAACTTTGGCAGATGATTTTTTTCTATTGAATTTTCCAAGATTTTGGAGAGTTTGAAGTACATTATCAACTTTTATAATTTGATTTTTATAGGAATCATTTTGTAAATCAGTGTCTACAACTGCATAGCTTGCGCCTTTTTTAATTGCTTCTATTGCATAATCATTACCATCAAAGTTTTCACCCTTCAAAGCAAAAAAAATTGATTTTGGAATAATTTTTCTAGTATCAGTCGATACCAAGTACTTACAATCGATTAAGTGTTTATGCAGTTTATTTATCTCCACTATCTAAATATAAATAAAGTGAAATATAAAAAACAGGAAGATCTATCTTTTCTTAGGTTTACTGGCGTTTCTTGCTTCTCCCAGATATGACATTGCACATCTAAAACCAATAAAGTTTGTGGTCATGTATTCAGGGTAAAATCTTCTTTGTGCTGGATCCAAGTAATAAGATCTATCAAGCCATGAACCACCTTTGTAAACTCTTGATTCATTGCTAATTAGGGATGTACTATTTAAAGATGAACTACCTGTTTCAGAATTTACTGGAGAGTTATACATAGATTGATCTTTAGTCTGACCTGCAGAGAAAAACCTTGAAGATTCAGTATCTCCATCTCTGAAATTTCTATTATCAGCCGAGCTGTAATTAGTTCTCATTAAATCGTCTTCGTCTAAATTAACCTCAACTAAATCACCTGGAAGATTTTGTATATATATTCTGCCATTTGGTAATATTGAGTCGACTAATGTTTCCTTTGTAACAGTAGTTACTCTTCCGTTTTCAGAAATTAACGGTTTACTATATAAATTTCCTCTATAATAGTTAAAATCATTAGCTTCATCGTCGATGATAGGTCTGTATACATCAGCTACCCATTCAGAAACATTTCCTGCCATACCAAATAAACCAAAACTATTTGGAGGATAAGATCTCACAGAGGTTGTTATCCCTGAGCCTGTTTCTGACCATCCCGCAATTCCACCATAATCACCCTTTCCAAGTTTATAATTAGCCAATTGATCTCCAAGTGTTTTTTTCTTTTGACTTCTAGTATATTCACCTTGCCAAGGAAATTTTTTCTTGCCTCTATATAAATTACCATCTCTTAATTCACCTAGTCCCAAAGCAGCATATTCCCATTCTGTTTCGGTAGGAAGCCTGTACTCAGGTAAAATAAGTCCATTTTCAATCGAGGAATGAATTGTATCGTTTTCTGTAACAGATTTATCTCCAATAACAGAGGAGATATTGCCATCGTAAGTTTTTGATGGGTCTAATAAATATGTTTTTGTGTTAAATGATAATTTTGAGATTGGGTTAAGAACTGAATCTCGATTTAGAAAACCTTTTTCAGCAAGAATTCTTTCATTAACTCTATTAGTTCTCCATTTTGCAAAATTATTTGCTTGATGCCAGCTAACTCCAACTACTGGGTGATTCTGGAAAGCAGGATGTCTAAGGTAATTGTTCACCATATCTTCATTAAAACCAAGAGGGTTTCTCCAAACTAGTGTGTCTGGCAGAGCTGCAACATATATTTTCTTTAGATCCGAGTCACCACCATACATTCTTTTAAGCCAATCTATGTATTCTAGATACATAATATTGGTTACTTCAGTTTCATCCATGAAAAAAGATCTAACATATTGCTGAGTTGGGGTATTGTTCCAATCATGCATTACATTGTCTTTAGTGTTCCCTTTGACAAATGTTCCGCCCTGAACAAACACCATTCCTGGAGCATTTTGTTGTCCTTTATATTTGGTTTCTGCTTGAAAACCTCCTTCAGTATTGATTTTCCAACCTGTGGCCTGAGATATATTTTTACCAGATTTATAATTATTTTTGCTACATCCAGCAGAAATTAAAAGTGAAGCTAACAAAAAATATAAGTAGGATTTATTCATAGATCGATTGTAAATATATAAAGATTGAACAAAAAAATAATATTCAGTTCTAAAATATTCAATAATTAAGCCATAAAATATTTTTAAATTAAAACTAATTGTGAATTTAATAGTGTTTATGTTAAAAAAATAAATTATTCATTTTTTTAAACAACTTTTTTGTCGATATGATAATTATTTAATTTTTTAACATTATTATTTACATCAATTACAAATAATATTTTTAATATTTGCCAATCAAAAATTATTTACTCTCTTTTTTTTGTATTCTTTTTTTTCAATTTCAATATTGTCAAGAAGTTTTTGTAAGCTCGGGTAACGCTGATAAAAATGATAATTTAGAAATTGATTATTCAGTTGGACAGATTTTCTTTCAAGCAAAAAAATGGGGGCCATTTAATTATTCAGAAGGTATATTTCAAACTTTTAAAATTGGATTGTTCAATAATTTCGTTGAATTTGTAACCAAAGCATATCCTAACCCAAACAAAGGTGTTTTTTATATCTCTCTAGATGGTGGATTCACTGATTTAGATATAATATCTTATAATATTACTTCCCCATCGGGACAATTAATTAGAGAAGGTAAAATGAAAGAAAATCCTTTTAAAATTGATATATCCTCACTCTCATCCGGTGTTTATTTTGTTCACCTTTTCAGTTATGGAAAAAGTAAAACAATTAAAATTATTAAAGACTAAAAGCAATGAAAAAAATTATATTATTATTCTTAGTGGTTATGAGTCCGTTACTAACTTTTTCACAATCCTCAGATGCATTTTCATATCAAAGTGTATTGAGAGATGCAAGTGGAAATATTATTTCAAATGGAAATGTTTTAGTTGAAGTTAGCATCTTGAGTTCACAAAGCATAGTTTATTCTGAAAGTCATAATACATCAACTAGTTCAAATGGAATAATATCTTTAAAAATTGGATCAAAAAATCAATCATCTTTTTCAAATATTGATTGGTCAAACAAAAACCACTCTATTAGAGTAAAGGTTTCCCTTGAAGGATCTGATTATTATATAACAACAGAGAGTGATTTATTGAGTGTTCCATATGCGTTATACGCTAAAGAATCCAGTGATAGTCCTCAACTGATTTCTAGCATTGCTAAAGTACAGGCAGATGTAGATCAAAACGAAACAGATGCGGATGCAGCCATTGCAGCCCTACAAACAGATGTTGATGGAAA
>TARA_B100001093_G_scaffold238173_1_pt1 | contig 10073 bp, 9 predicted proteins | sample TARA_B100001093 | Tara Oceans TARA_B100001093 (sample SAMEA2623116) | marine metagenome | biome: marine biome (ENVO:00000447); feature: surface water layer (ENVO:00002042); material: "saline water (ENVO:00002010), including plankton (ENVO:xxxxxxxx)" | depth 5 m
TGACTAAAATGGCCTAGTTTTGTGACAAAGGACCAAGATATCCCAGAGAATCTGGAGGAATTGCACATATTATGACTAGTAGCAAAAACATCCAGCCTAGATAGTATAGAGATCTAAAAAATGATTTAGCTGCTTTGGGCATTCTACCATTGTCATCAAACGGCTCATCTGGGTCAATTGCCCAAACTGACATAGAATACCACAAAGTTAGACCACCTGCAACAAAAGCCCATAGCAAGGGCAAACCGGACTCCGGCCAAAAGCAAGGCACAGAGCCTAACATAAGTAACAAGATACAATAAATTTTAGACTGCTTAATGGTATATTTTGCTCCTTTGACTTCATTCATCATTGGAACTTCTGCCTTAGCATATTCCCCTGAACGATAGAGAGCTAAAGCCCAAAAGTGGGGAGGTGTCCATAAGAAAATCAAGGCAAAAAGCATCCAAGGGATGGGCGAGCCTAAGTCTAACGGATTCATGTTGTTAGTATAATCTGCTGCCGCTACTGCCCACCCGATTAAGGGAGGAGTTGAGCCTGCAATACCGCCTATCACAATATTTTGTGGTGTTTTTCGCTTTAGCCACATAGTGTAAACCAAGACATAGAAAGCAACAGAAAAGAATGACCAAAAAGCGGCTTTCCAACTAACCAAGAAAAATATTGATGAGCCAGTTATTGCGATGATTAGTCCGAAAATTAATGCTCCATTGGGTGAAATGTGCCCTTGGGGCACAGGTCTTTTTTGAGTCCTACGCATGTGTTGATCGATATCAGAATCAAACCACATATTAATCGAATTTGACCCTCCAGCAGAGAGTGTACCTCCAACGACCGTAATTACACAAGCATAGAGGGTGTCAAACCAAGTCCTATCTACGTCAATTAGACCGTGTCTTGCTAACATATCGTGCACTAATATGGCACAAATAGCGGTGATTTGTAACAGAACAATAACTCTTAATTTCATCAACTGAACGAAAACTGTAAACCATCCTGGATGAGGGTTTGGGGACTTTTTGTCATCTCCCATCTAATCACTCATCACAATCAACGTCCTTGTAATGCGTAAGCCTGAACATCATTGGCCCACTAACAGCTACGAGGAATGTTGTGACGCCGCCAAGCAAATGTAATAGAGATATCCATTCAGGGAATTCGCCAATTTCTGCCTTTATCAAATAAGACGCACCAATTAGTAAGTTACTAAACCAAAATATCGTGGTAAATAGCATTGCTTTGTAGTAAGGCTCAGCATTATCGTAATCTTCTTTTTGTTGGTTTAGTTTTAGTAATGACATTAACAAGATAACACCAACTAATAGGGCGCCAATTCTATGAATCATTTGAACTAAAATTCCTGAATTATCCAAAGACGGGAGAACTTCACCGTTACATTGGGGCCAAGCATCAGGGAAACCAACTGAGCATGACTGATTGTATTGGCCACCTGCAGTTGAGGATACCCATGCTCCTAAAACCAACAAAATCAAAACAGATATGGCAATTAAATCAAACTTTTTCCGGTAAATATTCACAAACTTAGTTGAAGCTTTGGTGAAAGACCAACCCACTCCTTCGACAACTCTGGTTAGTTTATATTGCCATAATATTGCAGCAGTAAAGATTGAAGCAAGTGAAAGATGTAGTGCCACTGACCAGTCCGCATTGTCATAAAAAACGGTCACTGCTCCAGCAATTGCCTGTATGAATAACATCACAGTGATAAACACAGAAGAATAAAAGTTGTTCTTTCCATACCGGTCTATACCCTTTTTCGAGACGTATAGATTAAGTAAGACAGGAATAGCAATTACTCCAACTAAGAATCTATGAAACCATTCGAGGAATATCTCAAAGACAGTATATCTATGTTCTATACCTCTAGAATCTATTTCCTCAGGATTTTCTTCCCAATAAGTTTCCTGTTCTTGTTCTGAAATATCAAAGCCGTAGGTTCCAAAACACTTAGGCCAGTCAGGACAAGACTCTCCCGCATCGTGAATCCTTATTGCGCCGCCAAACGAAATTATCAAGATAGCAAAAACCAACATCATCAACGGCAAGGTTGAAGGGCGTCGCCACCAAGCGGGTTGCATGATTCATTGGAGTAGAGTGCCCCTTTTGAACACATGCCTTGCACTCACTAAGCCAATAAGTCGTGATAAATCTATGTCCATGGTAGTACTTTTGATAATAGTTCTAGGTAGTTTAAACAGCATGGTAACTGTCCAAGGACAAGAACAAGTAACTTCTAATCAAGCAACTGTTTTTGGAGAAACAATAGACGTCATGGTAATCGATTCAGAATGCTTAGAAGAGCAGGTGTGCCATGCATGGAGGCCATTGCAATTAATCGAGTACTACGGTGCTGATTGGTGTGAACCATGTTTGGATGTTGAAGTCTCAATAGAGAATATTGATACAACCAAATATGCCATCATCCAACATCATCCATCGGTACTTGACTATAGCTATCTGAATTTTTCAAATCAACGCTATGAAATAGATTTCAGATTAATTTTCATACCATCTTTGGTGATCAACGGTGAAGGGTTGCTAACAGGTACTAAACAAGCCACTGAATTGAATCAAAGCCTATCAAAGAATCAAACTGAATTTTTTGGAATAAATGAATTGAATATTAGTAACTCAATGTTAAACTGGAATACCTCTACTAATTACACACTGAAGATTTGGAAAACAGAATCCACCTCACATGAGTTTGATAATCGAAATCTATCACATTTGGCTGTTGACTATATGGAAATAAATCACGAACAGAGTCAACTAAATCTTACCGATTGGCTAGATAACTGGACGGGTCGCTTAATCTTCACATTAGAGTCCGATGGAATAAGAGTGCTGACCTCCCTATCACAAAGCCCCACAGGAGACATGGATTTCAACAGTGAAGACCAAACTACCGGCATACTCTCAAAATCCGATGATTCGCCAAAATTAGCAATTATGGTCTTTATTGCGTTATTTGTTGCTTTATTACCTGCATTAATTATGTGGAAAGGTCTGCAAAACATGAATACTGACGAGGGCGAATAGAGATTCTTTACCGATATATGCTAGGGTTATATTCAAAAACACTCGCTCTCACGCTTAACCACGACTGCGTGTCGTTGTGATTATTATGGTTAAGCCAATTCGACTTCATACTAGATTTGAAAGAGCAAGAATTATTGGAGCAAGAGCTCTTCAAATTGGGATGGGTGCACCGCTTTATGCTGGCGAGGATGAACTTAGAGAAGCATTCAAAGAAGAACTGATATCACTCTACGGATTTGAAGAAGCTTCGGTTAGATTCGTACTAGACCCTTTGAAAATAGCATTGTTCGAATATGACCATGAATTAATACCAATTGATATTGACCCTCACGAATAATAATAATCATTGTGAGTTAAACTCATAATACGAGGGAAGTGCGACATCCGGCAGTAAATCTCTCCTTACTAAGATAGTTCTAACCGTCCATAAATCAACAAATATTCGATACTTCAAAGTTGCATCTAGATAATCAACACCACTTGAACCACCCGTGCCCATCCGGCGACCAATCATCCGTTCAACCATCCTAGCGTGAGAATTTCTGAACAACAACAACGCCTGTTCTAATTCAACAAATGAATCAATTAATGTCCTAGGCCAAGACAATAGTGGCAAATCCCTGTATGATTCAATGAATAATAGCCCTGCTCTTGAGCGGTTAACCTTACCGTCCTGAATCAAAAAATCTCTAGCACCTGAAATAGATTTTTCCATTCGTGGTCTAATTGACGATTCGTCACCATGTCCGATTGATAAAAAGTGTTCAATTACCGTTTCGCTATGCTTAGACATTGCTTCAAGATGGTTTTCTACATATTCACCAATTACCTTTTCATCGGTTAATTCAGCTGATAAAGAACCGTTTATTGGTGTCCTAGATAGCCAGTTATCTAGCAAATCACAAAGCGAAGGTGAATTAATTCTTGCTTGAAAATCGACCAACACATCCGTGGAAATTTTGCCTTCTTTAGCTAACCTCTCCATGTGTTTTAGAGGATCCATCCCGGCTTCTCTTTGTTGCTGTTCTAATCCAAGAATTGTTTCTATTTGCCGCAATTGCCATGATTCAAAACCAGAGGAAGTACCCAATCGGTCACGGAAGGAAAGGAAATCCTGAGGAGTTAAGGTCTCCATAACTTTCCATTGTTGCGACATTAAATTAAACACTGATGATACGCGTTTCAAGTGATGAACTATTTTTGGCATTGCCCCTTCTTCTATATGCTCTTTATTCATCAAATCGTGAACCTCTTTCAATTCAGATAGAACCAGTTTAAACCATAACTCGAAAGCTTGGTGGACTATTATGAAATGAAGCTCATCATTACATGGCTTAGGAGAATAACCTAACGGCCCCTCCTGAAGAGATAATATATCATCAAGCCTGAGGTAATTACCATAAGTCATCCTATTGCTGTCTTCGTGGCCACTCATGTCATACGCATCTTAACTAAAGACTTGAACTTTGACCGTAGAATCAGATGATTATAAGGAAATTAGGAAATCTGCAAATACGCAAAATTTCTCTAAAATAGTAATTTAAACCCATAATACTCATAGAGGTAATACTTGACCCCTTGACATGGGCGTAGACAGTGACACACTCGCAAGTTGGCTTGCGGATTACGACCTAGACAATCTCACAATTGGAGTAGTCGCTTCTCACTCCTCGTTACAAATACTTCATGGAGCGCGAAAAGAAGGATTTAGAACCTTAGGGATCGCTGTTGGAGAGAACCGAAGAAAATTCTATCAAGCATTCCCTGGCGCAAATCCTGATGAATGGCTGATTCTAGAAGACTACCGAGAAATGTTAGATTATGCAGAATGGTTTCGAAAGCGGAATGTGATAATCATCCCGCATGGCTCATTGGTAGAATATCTAGGTTCGACTAACTTCAGAAATCTTCAAGTTCCTACATTCGGTAATCGAGGCATATTACACTGGGAAAGTAGTAGACAAAGACAACGCGAATGGCTTGAAGCTGGTGGCTGTGAAATGCCCCAGGTTCTTGAAGACCCTCATGACATTGACGGACCAGTGATTGTCAAATATGCCGGAGCAAAAGGCGGCAGAGGGTATTTTATTGCTAGAGATTATCGTGATTTTAGAAGAAATGTCGATATTGAAGAAGAATTTACCATTCAAGAGTATGTCTTAGGATGTAGATATTACTTGCACTTTTTCTTTGACCCGATTGCCACTGATGGCTATCAAGTCCAAGGAAAAGGTAGTATGGCGGGTAAAAATCTAGGAAGACTAGAGTTACTATCAATGGATAGAAGAGATGAATCAAACGTTGATGAATTTTACAAACTTGGTTCACTGAGAGATTTGCGAGAAATGTCTCTTGAGCCTTCATTTGTGGTCACCGGGAACCAACCTGTAGTGATTAGAGAGTCTTTACTGCCCAAAGCATTTGAAATGGCTGAAGGAACTGTTGCTGAATCCTTTGAACTGGAAGAGAAGAGTCGAGGGATGATTGGACCATTCTGCCTTGAAACCATAGTTACCGATAAATTAGAATTTAAAGTATTTGAAATAAGTGCAAGAATTGTTGCAGGATCAAATCCGTTTGTTGGTGGTTCACCTTACTCAGATATCAACGAAGAGCGCATGTCCACTGGAAGGAGAATAGCTCGTTCAATCAATAAAGCAAATTTGGAAGGACGTTTAGAAGACATATTGTCGTAATCATACGCTTGCATCTTCTGTCGCGTCAAGGTTGTCTGAACCAAAATTCTCTAACTGTATCCTAATTGCCTCAATTTTAGCATCTCGCTCCTCTTGTGAAGGAACTTTGAACTGAGCGACTAATTTGATCGGGTCTCCATGTGACAAATCACCATCGAATTCTAGCATGTCACCTACATTATTGACAATTACTTTGAACTTAGTAGGGTCTTTAGCACGTCGCTTCTTGTGTTTTTTATAATGGTGAACATAGACTTGATATTCACCTGGTTGAGCGGTGTTATCATCCCAGACTACATTCTCAACAGGCTTTTTAGTCTCAGGCCTGACGTTTGCGTCGACGTCTAATTCACCGCCACATTCTGATTTCTTATTACCGCCATGAATTCTTTCCCCTGACGGGCAAAGTACGTGCAAATCCAAATCATTGTAGTTGTCCCACATCAATGAAATTTGTACATCCCCTGAACGAGCACCTTCCCTGTCTAATCTGTCTTGTAATTCAGACATAGCGGCTTCATCAGCCTGCTTTGATGCAAGTTCTTCCGCTTCTCTGGCTGCTTCAAGTTCGGTCCGCCTCTGCTCCTCAGCAGTTGCCATATCTGCTTGTCTAGCGGCTTCTTCTTCTTCCTTTTCAGCCTCTAGTCTAGCCGACTCCTCTGATTCTAAACGCATTTGATCTTCCAAACTGCGCTGGGCATTCTCTGCTTGCTCATCCCTGTCAGGGACATCAAATTGACAAACCAATGTGATAGGGTCGCCATGGGTTAAATCTCCGTGATATTCACGATAATCACCAACATTGTTGACAATTATTTGGAAAGATGTAGGATCTTTTGTTCGTCGCTTTCGGTGTTTTTTGTAGTGATGAACATATACTTGATAGGAGCCAGGTGGAGCGGAAACTCCAGGCCAAACAACATTCTCAACTGGTTTTTTTGTTTCTGGTCTTACGTTGGCATCAACATCTAATTCCCCACCACATTGAGAAAGTTTGTTACCTCCGTGAATCCTTTCACCTGATGGGCAGACTACATGTAAGTCTAAATCATTAAAATTTTCCCACATTAATGATATTTGCACGTCGCCAGTCATGGCACCTTCCCTATTCAGTCTTTCTTGTAATTCTGACATTGCTGCTTCTGCTGCTGCACGTGATTCCATCTCTTCTTGTAATTTTGCTGCTTCGAGTTCTGCTAGACGTTGCTCTTCGGAAGCGGCCATTTCTGCTTGTCGCAACTCTTCTCTTTCTTTTTGCAGGCGAGCCTCTTCATCAGCTCGTTCATTGGCCATTCGAGATTCCTCTTCTAGTTTGAGACGTTGTTCCTGTTGTTGTTCTTTCAAGCGGTTTTCTTCAGCTTCTCTTCGCAAACGCTCCTCTTCTTCCATTCGAAGACGATCTTGTTCACGACGATTACGCTCATTATTTGCTTCCTGCTCGAGTTGTCTAGAGCGCTGTGCTGCAATTAGTTCGGCTTCTTGCACAGCAAGTCTTGATTGGATGATTTCACTACGTCTGCGACGAGTTTCCACAATTGCTAGTTTACGATCGATTTCCTGTTTGGTTCTGCCAAAACTTGGTGCTCCAGTACTTTGCCTAAGACCTTCTGCAGACATACCAGGTCGCATGTTCAACTTAGCATCACTTCTGACCAAAATATACCAGACACCAATCATGAAACCGCCACCTAAAGCCGCCATGGTCATAATAGTCACTGGTTCCATGTTGCTAGCCATGTCGAACTAGTCTTTTGAAGCATCGGTTGTTATGGGAAAGTAATAATCTTCAAAAACGATTTTCGTACTTTAAGGAATCATGCAAAGTATTGAGAAATAGAAGCGATAGGCAAGTACATGGGGAAACAGGATATTTTAGACAAGGTCCTCCCAAACGGCAAAGGCGTTTGGGTGCCAATTGACCACGGAGTGACTGATTTCCCCTGCGAAGGATTGGCCAATATTGAACAAACTATCCTAGATTTGATTGCCGGAGAAGTAGATGTTATTGTTGCGCACAAAGGTGTAGTAGGTCGCTACAGCAACTTGTGCAAGGGGACCAACACTAGTATGATAGCACATCTATCTGCATCTACCCGACACGGTGGAAAGAATAAATCAAACAAAGTACTGGTAGGAGATGTTGATGAAGCGCTATTACGCGGCGCTGTTGGAGTATCCTGTCAATTGAATATTGGAAGTAAAAATGAGCCCAAGATGTTTGAACGGATGGGGCAAATTACCCGACAAGCATATCTCAACAATGTACCAGTTCTAGGCATGGTATATGTTCGTGGAGAGAATGTGAAATTAATGGAAGGTGACACAACCAATGGTTATGCACATGCTGCTAGAATCGCCTTTGAATTAGGCTGTGATGCTGCGAAAACCGTATGGCCTGGCGACAAAGAAAGTTTTAGCAAAATCACACAATCAGCCCCTATACCACTCTTAGTGGCAGGAGGTCCGTCATCGGGCAATAGTAGGGAAATTCTAACCATGGTTAAGGAATCTATGGAAGCTGGTGGCTCTGGCGTGTGCATGGGTCGTCAAATTTTTGCCCACCCCGAGGTCACTTCAATAGCTAAAGCATTAGTGATGATAGTGCATAAAGGCCTGACTGTAGATCAAGCCATCGAAAAATGCTCACTTTGAGGGATATAATTTGCAAGTTTGGTGTGATTCCAGGAACATTGCTATACCGCAGCATCCTGCAAAGGTATTTGATAAATTTTTAACAAATAATTCATCACAGTCACTTTACCAAGAAGGGGATTTGATTTTTGAGAATGGAACAAATATTGGTGTTTATGCTAAAATATCAAATAATGAATCACAACATAAAATAAGAGACAAAATTGGGTTAATTCAGTGGCTAGTATTAGAGTTCAGTGATTGGAAGATGATACCAATTGAAAACCTAATTTCAGAATGCGAGGGGAGTGGCACTAAATTGGCTGTAAAAGTGAGCCAAGTTGATGATGTTCAAGGTATTGCCTTTGCCTTAGAGAAAGGTGTTGATGCGATAATTATCAAGCAAGAACCGGCAATGATAGAAGCTGCTGAAATTGCCAAAACACAACGATTAGAAATTAAACAAAATGAACCAGTAATGCATGAAGTTACCAGTGATAATTTACAACTAGAATATTGTGTAATTTCAGAAATTAACAACGGGGGAGTTGGTGAGCGGTTTTGTATCGACCTTACAAGTATGCTAGAGTTTGGTGAAGGTTTGTTAATTGGTTCTTCCGCATCCTCTTTAGCACTGGTTCATGGAGAAGTCTTAGCGTCTGATTTCGTCCCATCTAGACCATTTAGAGTCAATGCTGGGCCACCACATTCTTACATCATGATGGCCGATGGCAAAACTAAGTATATCGCAGAATTAAAGTCAGGCGATAAAATTCTAATTGTTGCCTCAAACGGCATAAAAAGACCCGGCATTATTGGAAGATTAAAAATAGAGAAAAGGCCATTTTTAGCAATTTATTGGGAAAATAACTATGATAGAGTATGTTCTATCTTTCTACAACAGGCGGAGACCGTTCGCGTGGTTTGCCAAAACGGCGAGGTGAAATCAGTGACTGAATTATCTAAAGGAGATAGTATTCTTTGCCACCAATCTACTCATACTCGGCATATTGGAAATAAAGTCGATATAAATTCAAGGGAGATATAACAATGGCAGTGATTGGTTCTGGCAACTCCCATGGTGCGTGTAGCTTACTGCATGCAGCCGGCACAGGTTATGGCGCTTCATTATCACTTGACCTTCCGGTAATTGTCAAAGCGTTAGATAGGCCAAGTAAGCGTGAGTTAAATGATCCAGACAACTTATTGGGGAATGTTGTAGAATCTTGGTTGGCTAGTGGAATGCCTTTACCGGAAGGATTGGAAAAAGCGGATATACATTGGGCTGTGGCATCAAAAATACCACCAAGAAGGGGATTAAAATCGAGTGCGGCTATTTCAATTGCAGCAATTAAGGCGCTATGCGAGGCAACTAAATCCGAACTCTCCGATTCCGAAATAGTCGCAATATCCTCGCAATCTCAAGTTAATGCAGGTGTTTCAATTACCGGCTCAATTGATGATTCATGGGCATGTCTGACAAAGGGCTGGAAATTAATCGATGCTAATGCTGAAACTATTGAGAGTAGTGTTGTTATGGAAGGTCCCGGCCTAAATCCAGATGATTGGATTGTCTTACTTGCATGTCGCGATGAGCGCCTCAAAATACCAGAACTGGAAGATTTCATTCCATTTTATCACGAATTTGAGAAGGCGCTAATTGCTTTACAACAAGGTGAAGTTTTG
>TARA_B100001093_G_scaffold119920_1_pt1 | contig 10072 bp, 7 predicted proteins | sample TARA_B100001093 | Tara Oceans TARA_B100001093 (sample SAMEA2623116) | marine metagenome | biome: marine biome (ENVO:00000447); feature: surface water layer (ENVO:00002042); material: "saline water (ENVO:00002010), including plankton (ENVO:xxxxxxxx)" | depth 5 m
GCATAAACTTCTGTTTCAACGGCATTAAACCAAAAGGAATCGGTAAATGCAAAAGCCAGACTGCCTACAAAAGCGGCTCCTAAAATCCCGATTTGTGCGTTGGGATTAGATGCTGAATCGAATGTTATTATTTTTTGTAAAAGCAGTACAATGGACCAAAACATAAAAAGGATGGTAAAGGCACTGGCCGCCGCACTCATCATATTCAAAACCAAACCTATCTGTGCTGGTTCCGATGCAAAAACAGAGAAAAAAGCACCCAACATTTGGAACAATGGAGCACCTGGCGGGTGTCCAACCTCTAGTTTTGATGAGGTCAGTATGTATTCACCGGTATCCCAAAACCCAACGGTAGGTTCAACTGTCAATCCATAGACAATAAACGCTAGGGCGAAAGCCGACCAACCCAAAATAAGGTTCCATTTTTTTAAGTTAAAATTTACCATGGTCTCAATTTATTACAGGACTTTGACAGAAAATTACTGCCATGGCGAATTTAATAATAAATAAATTATGGCACCCCTATTTTTTGGGATAGATTGTTGGAAAGAATTAGCAAAACCATTGTATCCTTTAAAACTAATAGGGTCACAAGTCAAGATTTTTGTAAGATTGGAGGGCTTTAAAGTGAGACGCAAAGGCTGTGGCCCCAGTTTTGGTGATGCGACAGCTGGTTTTAGGGTAATTTTTTTCAAAACTTTTTGTAATGGATATATAATTATTTTCGAAAAGTCTTTTTAACTGAATGCTCAGATTGCCTTGAGTGCTGTTGGTCATTTTTTTGAGATAATTGAAGTCACATGAGTCTACCTTTACCAAAACAGACATCACCATCAGTCGAATGGGATTGGTCAATAATTTATCTAGCGGCTCAAACATTTATTTTTTTAAATAAAGAGATAAACCTGGGATAAAGAGCCCTGAAAAAGCAGCAATTGCATTTAGCAACAATGGGTTTAATTCGGGTTTTATGCTTAGTAAAATACTGCAAATGAGCACCAAAGCCCCCCCGATGACCAGCGGCTTAAACCTTATTATAAATGCACTGATAAGTAAAACAATGCCCAATAAAAATAAGATGTCTTCAACAGGGTTTTGTCTTTTAAAAATGGACATCACCACAAGGGCAATCCATGCGATATTAAACACCCCCCAAGTTATTTTTAAAGCGCGGCCTAAGTGAGTCTCATAGCCTTTTTTTACACCCATCTTGATGTTGTATACAAAGGTCACAATCATTCCAATCACTGGTATGACGGTCCAAAAAAGCACAGAAGAATAACGACTTCTTTGAATAAATTCAGGAAGTAATAAATGCGTGATGCTCATAAGTGTTATGAGAATGCCCCAAAAAATAAAATTTACTGAAGTGGGTTTGAGTTGTTCTTTGGTCTTATTAATAGCGTCATTGATAAGCTGAAGTTGATCTGAAGGATTCATAATAAAGGGTTTTAAATTTAGGCAAACATAAACAAGTTTATTTTTTAAACCAAATAATGCGCTCATTAATTTTAAGTAAAATATTTGTGCAAACAAAGTTTTGTTCTAAATTTGCATCCTCATTATGAAATTGGCCCATGGTGTAACTGGCAACACGTCTGGTTTTGGTCCAGAAGAGTCTAGGTTCGAGCCCTAGTGGGCCAACAAAAAAGCTTTAACCTAGGTTAAAGCTTTTTTATTTTCAGGATTTATTTAAATAAACCCAAAAAAAAACTTGTTTAAATTCCTTCTAATCCCTTATATTTGCTGCGAAGAAAGAAAAATAAATAAGTGAGGGGACGGAAAGTCCCCTCTTTTTATACCAAATGTTTAAAGATACAGTTGCGGAATTATTAGAACAAAGCCTTCAAAAGAGATCCGATTTATTTCTGATTGATTTTGAAATTATAGACGGTAATAAGATTCGAATTGTGATTGACGGAGACTCTGGTGTTTTGGTTGAGGATTGTATGTATGTGAGTCGTGCTATAGAACACAATTTGGACAGAGAAGAACAGGATTTTTCTTTGGAGGTGTCCTCTGCAGGTGCTACGACCCCTTTGAAAGACAAGCGGCAGTTTAAGAAACACATCGGTCGCAGGCTTGTTGTTTCAACATTTGAAAAACAAAAATATGAAGCAGTCCTCGCGGCTGCTGACGATCTAAACATTGTTTTGGAATGGAAGGCAAGAGAGCCAAAACCCATTGGAAAAGGAAAAGTTACCGTACAAAAAACGGCTATGATTTCTTATCAAGACATTGAAAAGGCACAAATAAAACTAGTATTTTAAGAAAAAAATAGAAGTATGGAAAATTTAGCGCTCATTGAATCATTTTCGGAGTTTAAAGACGATAAACTTATCGATCGTGTGACCCTCATGACCATTTTAGAAGATGTTTTTAGAAATGCATTGAAAAAGAAATTTGGAGATGATGACAATTTTGACATTATTATCAATCCCGACAAAGGTGATTTGGAAATTTGGCGCAACAGGATTGTGGTCGCCGATGATGCAGTTGAAAACGAAAATCAAGAAATTTCACTTTCTGAAGCTCAAAAAATTGAGCCCGACTTTGAGGTTGGTGAAGACGTTTCGGAAGAGGTCAAGTTGTTTGATTTGGGAAGGCGTTCCATACTGGCGCTTAGACAGAATCTAATTGCAAAGATTCAAGAACACGACAACACCAATATCTATAAGCAGTTTAAGGACTTAGAGGGGGAAATCTACACTGCTGAAGTTCATCATATTCGCCACAGAGCGGTCATCCTTTTAGACGATGAAGGCAATGAATTGATCTTGCCGAAAGACAAGCAAATTCCTTCAGATTTTTTTAGAAAAGGAGAGAACGTACGCGGAATTATCGAAAGTGTTGAGTTAAAAGGCAACAAGCCTAATATTGTCATGTCAAGAACTGCTCCAGCATTTTTAGAAAAGTTATTTGAACAAGAAATCCCCGAGGTTTTTGACGGTCTTATCAGCATCAAAAACGTGGTTAGAATCCCTGGAGAGAAAGCCAAAGTCGCAGTTGATTCATACGACGATAGAATTGACCCGGTAGGGGCATGTGTGGGAATGAAAGGTTCACGGATTCACGGCATCGTCCGCGAATTGGGTAATGAAAATATTGACGTTATCAATTATACCAACAACCTTCAACTTTATATCACAAGATCTTTGAGCCCTGCCCGTGTAACGTCTGTTAAAATAGACGAAGAAACCAAACGAGTTGAGGTTATTTTAAAGCCTGAAGAAGTCAGCAAGGCCATCGGACGAGGTGGCCACAACATTCGTTTGGCAGGACGCCTCACGGGTTATGAAATTGACGTTTTTAGAGAGGGTGTAGAAGAAGATGTTGAGTTGTCCGAATTCTCTGATGAAATTGAATCCTGGATTATTCAAGAGTTTTCTAAAGTTGGTTTGGATACCGCTAAAAGCATTTTAGAACAAGACGTCAACGATCTCGTTAAGCGTACGGATTTAGAAGAGGAAACAATTGAAGACGTGCTTCGAATTTTAAAAGAGGAATTTGAAGAATAAAAAAATAATTATATTGAGGTCAGGAATCAATTATTTCTTTGACAACAAAGTGGTTAGAAATAAATAGAGCAATTTATGGCGGATAACGTTAGATTAAGTAAAGTATTAAGAGAGTTGAATATTTCAATTGACCGTGCAGTCGACTTTTTGGAATCCAAAAAGATTGAAATTGAAAAGCGCCCCACTACTAAAATTTCAGCGGAAGTTTACGAATTGCTTTCTGGTGAATTTCAAACCGATGCTACAAAAAAAGTCGCTTCTAAGGAGCTTGGCGCTGCCAAGCTAAAGGAAAAGGAAGCACTTCGTATCAAACGGGAGCAAGAGCTTGAGGAGAAACTCAAAAAAGAAGCGGAAGCCAAAAAAATTATCAAGGCAAAAACAGCTGTTGAAGGTCCAAAAACAGTTGGAAAAATAGATTTAAACACCAAGAATGAATCTACTGTAAAAGAATCTAAGCCAGCTCCAAAGAGCAAAGAGGTTAAAGAACAAGCCGCAAAAGTGGTTTCCAAAAAAGTCCAAACCACGGTGGATAAAAGCGATGCTCAAAAGGCAGCATCTGAAACAACCACAACCGCCAATACAGGGAAAGTAGAAACCAATTATGCTAAGTTGTCAGGACCCAAATCAACTGGTGAAACTATCGATCTGTCTAAATTTAACAAACCAAAGAAATCGGCTCCCTCAGAGTCAACAGATTCTGTTAAGAACACCGCCAAAAGAAAACGCCGCCGCATCAGTAAAGTAAACGGTAACAACAACCCCAAATCACGTCCAAATAAAGCCAGAAACCAATCAAGAAGTCAAACTACCAAGGTGGAGCCTACCGCTGAAGAGGTTCAAAAACAAGTGCGCGAGACTTTGGAGAAATTACAAGGGAAATCTTCGAAAGGAAAAGGCGCCAAGTATAGAAGGGATAAGAGAGATCAACACCGCCAACAAACGGAGAAGGAAATTGAACAGCAAGCCATTGAAAGTAAAACTTTAAAAGTTACGGAGTTTGTAACAGCCAATGAAGTCGCTAGTATGATGGATGTTTCAGTCACAGAAATAATCTCGGCCTGTATGTCATTGGGGATGATGGTCACTATGAATCAAAGGTTAGATGCCGAGACCCTTACAATTGTAGCGGAAGAATTTGGTTATACCGTCGATTTTGTGACGGCTGACATTGATGAAGCTATTGAAGAAGTTCTAGACAATGCGGAAGATTTATCAGAACGCGCTCCCATTGTCACGGTCATGGGGCATGTGGATCACGGGAAAACTTCTCTATTAGATTATATCAGAGAGGAAAATGTTATAGCCGGAGAATCTGGAGGCATTACACAGCACATAGGAGCCTATGGTGTCTCACTGCCAAGTGGACAAAAAATAGCATTTTTAGACACGCCTGGACACGAGGCTTTTACCGCCATGCGAGCTAGAGGGGCACAAGTGACTGATATAGCCATCATTGTAATCGCGGCCGACGATGACATAAAGCCTCAAACAAAGGAGGCCATTTCTCACGCCCAAGCTGCGGGAGTTCCAATCGTTTTTGCTATCAACAAGGTGGATCTTCCTACCGCAAACCCTGATAAAATCAAGGAGGGCTTGGCCAACATGAATCTTATGGTTGAGGACTGGGGAGGAAAAATACAATCTCATGATATTTCTGCAAAAAATGGGGATGGTATCCCAGAACTCTTAGAAAAAGTATTGTTGGAAGCGGAGTTGTTAGAGCTCAAGGCCAATCCAGCCAAAGCGGCTGTTGGCACCATTGTTGAAGCGTTTTTGGACAAGGGCCGCGGCTATGTGTCAACAGTGCTTGTACAAGCTGGGACGCTTAGAGTTGGCGACTATGTTTTGGCAGGTAAAAACAGTGGTAAAGTTAAGGCCATGCAAGACGAGAGGGGACAAGAGATCAAGGAAGCTGGCCCATCAACACCCATTTCAATTTTAGGATTGGATGGCGCACCACAAGCAGGGGATAAATTTAATGTCTTTAAGGACGAGCGAGAGGCCAAACAAATTGCGGCCAAGCGCACCCAATTGCAGCGCGAACAATCGGTAAGAACCCAACGCCATATCACACTAGATGAAATTGGCAGACGTATTGCTCTAGGAGAATTTAAAGAATTGAACATCATTCTCAAAGGGGATGTGGACGGCTCCGTAGAAGCACTAACAGATTCTTTTCAAAAACTTTCAACAGACGAAATACAAGTCAATATCATTCACAAGGCTGTTGGGGCTATTACTGAAAGCGATGTGCTTTTGGCCTCTGCATCAGATGCCATTATCATTGGTTTTAACGTGCGCCCCATGGGGAACGCCCGTCAAATAGCTGAGAAAGAAGAAATAGACATCCGGATGTATTCCATAATTTACGATGCGATCAATGATTTAAAAGATGCCATGGAAGGTATGTTATCTCCAGAATTTAAAGAAGAAATCACAGGCTCTGCTGAAATTAGAGAAACTTTCAAAATTTCAAAAATCGGAACCATTGCAGGTTGTATGGTTACCAATGGTAAAATTTACAGAAGTTCAAAAATTCGTGTTATTAGAGAAGGCGTTGTAACATATACAGGAGAATTGGCCTCATTAAAGCGATTCAAGGACGATGCCAAGGAGGTTTCTAAGGGATACGATTGTGGAATGCAGGTCAAAAACTACAATGACATCCAAATAGGAGATGTTTTAGAGGCGTTTCAAGAAGTGGCTGTCAAAAAGAAATTGTAGAAACTCTCTCAAGGCTGTGGCTGCTTAGGCCTAAACGAAAAGGCTTCTTTGTAAGTTTTCCGAATTTTAATCAATGCCCTATCCGCTTCTAACTGCGTTCTAAAATCTCCAGACCATATTTTATAGTTTGGAGTTTCATAAACCATTACAGTTGAAATTTCTGGAAAGTCTAAATTAAATTGCATCAATTTGGCTTCTGCATTTCTTCGGCTGCCGCTGTAGATTTGAATTTTAATACTGCTTTGAGCTTTGTGAATTTCCTTTTTTATGGCCATAAGTCGTGATACGTTTTTATCCACATTGACACTTACTTTTCCATCTTGGGCCATCACAAATGCTGAAAAAAATAGCATCAAGGCGGTTGTTTTTAATAAATTCGAAGGCATACTCAGATATTTTATACATCAGCAAAGTAATAAATATTTTTATGTGTCCTATTAATTTTTAAAACAATTAAAAATGTGGTGCTAAATTTTGATGTAAACAAAGCTTATTAATACTATATAATTTTACAAAAAAAATAATTTTTATTACAGAGTTTTTAAGGTTTGTGGGCTTACTTATTTAGAATGTTTATAAATTAAAAATTTAGCAATATTTATCATTTCTATAATCGTCAATATGTCGTATTTTTGTGCAATCATTTTTAAGACGTTTTAACTGATTTAAAATTTGTATTTAAAAAAGTCCCAACAATCGATATGAGACAAAAGATTATCCAAAATCTAGGTTTATTATTTTTCGGAGTACTTTTATCTTCACTTACACTCACATCTTTACATGCTCAAGAAGGTGATGCCGTAAAGGGCAAGGCCTTATTTAATGCCAATTGTGCTGCTTGTCATCAACTCGATAAAAAAATGACTGGGCCGGCGCTTCGTTATGTTGAAAAACGACTCAGCGAGGAGGAGGGCTTGGACCGAAAATGGCTCAATGCTTGGATTCGAAACAGTTCTTCCTTGATCAAGTCTGGGGATGCCTATGCCAATAAAATTTACAACGAATACAACGGCGCTGCCATGACGGCCTTTCCTCAGTTTTCCGACGAAGATATATCCAATATATTGGCCTATACAGCGCAAGACAAAGCCGTACCGCCTGCCGCTGTAGCTACAGCAGTTTCAACCCAGTCCTCAAGTGATCAAAGTGATTTTTCAAAAATACTTGTCCTCGCCGCTCTGGCCACTCTTTTTGGGCTCCTTGCAATAGGGCTGTTTTTGGTCAATAAAACATTGCGACGCTTTGCGGTTGCCAACGAAGTCGAAATTCAAGAAGCAGTCAAACGGCCTTCTCTGTGGAAAGCTTTTGTGAAAAATCAATTTTTAATGCTTGTCACGGCAGTCTTCTTTTTGCTCTCAAGCGCTTATTTCGTCTATGGTTATCTTTCACAAGTGGGCGTAGATCAAGGCTATGAACCCATTCAGCCCATTCACTACTCTCATAGAATTCACGCTGGAGACAACGGTATTGATTGTAAGTACTGCCATTCGTCCGCCAGGGTCAGTAAGCATTCTGGGATTCCTTCTCTGAATGTTTGTATGAATTGTCACAAGTCAATTTATGAGGTTGCAGAATCCACAGCAACAGAAGAATACAGCAAGGAATTTTACGATGCAGAAATTCAAAAACTTTACAAGGCTGTGGGCTGGGATGATGCCGAGCAACAATACACTGGTAAGACCAATCCAGTCAAATGGATTCGGATTCACAATTTACCTGATTTTGCATATTTTAACCATTCACAACACGTGACTGTTGCGGGGGTTGAGTGTCAAACTTGTCACGGGCCAGTGGAAGAAATGGAGATTATGTACCAGCACTCACCACTGACTATGGGTTGGTGTATCAATTGTCATAGAGAAACAAATGTGAAAGTTGAAGACAACGGCTATTATGAAAAGATTCACGAAGCACTGTCAAAAAAATATGGTGTTGATAAATTAACAGCGGCTCAAATGGGTGGTTTAGAATGTGGGAAATGCCATTATTAAAATGATTATAAAGTAACAGAGACCTATGTCATCAAATAAAAAATACTGGAAACATGTGGAGGAGCTTAGCCCAGGTCAAGAGGCGGCTGTTACATCTTTGAAGCACAAGGAATTTGTTCAGGAGATTCCCGTAGATGAGTTTTTAGGTGATAAAGACACTTTAGAATCCTCATCTACCACACGCCGTGATTTTTTAAAATATGTTGGTTTTAGTACTGCTGCGGCCTCTTTGGCAGCCTGTGAAGGTCCGGTCATAAAATCTATACCCTATGTAGTTCAACCCGAACAAATCATTCCTGGCGTTGCCAATTATTATGCAACAGCCATTGCAAATGGATATGATTTTGCCAGTCTTTTGATCAAAACTAGAGAAGGCCGTCCTATTAAAATTGAGTGTAACTCTTTGGCAGGGGAAAACGGAACTACCAACGCCAGAGTTCAAGCTTCTGTTCTAGATCTTTATGACAATCAACGCCTTTCAGGCCCGCTTAAAGACGGGGAGCGTATTTCTTGGGATGCGTTTTACAAGGAGATGGGCCAAAAACTGGAAGCGGTTCAAGACCAAAACAAAGCCATTGTTTTGCTGACCCAAACCTTTGCAAGCCCGACTACCTCAAAACTAATTTCGGACTTTAAAAAGAAATATAAAAACGTTGAGCATATCGTCTATGACGCGATCTCTGAATCTGTCGCAGCAGACGCTTATCAGGCAAAGTATGGAAGAAGAGGACTTGCAAATTACGATTTTTCCAAAGCAAAAACCATTGTGTCTTTTGGGGCTGATTTTCTGGGAGATTGGCAAGGAGGTGGCTTTGACTCAGCCTATGCAAAAGCCCGTGTTCCAAAAAATGGAGCCATGTCGCGTCACATTCAGTTTGAGTCCAATATGTCTCTTTCTGGTGCCAACGCAGACCTGCGCATACCGCTCAAACCCTCGCAGCAAAAATTAGCCTTGGCCAGGCTCTATGGTAAATTAAGCGGCACTTCTGTCAATGTGACCTTGCCCGCTGCCATTGAAGCTGCAGTAGATGCCGCTGCCAAGGAAGTTTCCAAAGCCGGCGCCAACGCCGTTGTATTAACAGGGATCCAAGATTTAAATGCTCAAGGCTTGGTTTTAGAAATCAATGCATTAATCAAGAGTAATTCTTTTGACCCAGAGACCCTTGTGCTGACCCGCCAAGGGGATGACAAGGCCGTTTCAAAACTCCTAAAAGATATGAACTCTGGCAATGTCGGGGCTGTGATCATGGCGGGTGTCAACCCAGTTTATACACTTCCCAATGCTTCAGCATTTGTAGAAGGACTTAAGAAAACAGTTTTATCAGTGTGCTTTTCAATGAAAAATGATGAAACAGCCTCCAAAACACAATACGTTGGCGCAGCGCCACATTACCTAGAGTCTTGGGGAGACTTGGAAGCCAAGTCTGGTTTTTACGGACTGATGCAACCGACCATTCGTCCGCTTTTTGATACCCAGCAATTTCAAGAGGCCTTGTTGGTATTGAGCGGTACTGCAACAAATTACCACGATTATCTCAAATCCTTTTGGGAATCAAACGTATTGTCAGGCGAGACTTGGAATCAAGCCCTTCACGATGGAGTTTATAAAGGTGCCCCCTTAGCGACACTAGAGACAGCCTCTAAAACCCAATTAAAAGACTTTAACTTGTCCGAAGCGATTTCAGGCTTGTCCGCCGAAAAATCTTTTGACTACGAGCTTACTTTGTATCCAAAAACTGGAATGGGAGATGGTCAACAGGCCAACAACCCTTGGCTTCAAGAATTCCCAGATCCTTTGACACGAACCACATGGGACAACTACTTAACTGTTTCTGAACA
>TARA_B100001093_G_scaffold398141_1_pt1 | contig 10065 bp, 11 predicted proteins | sample TARA_B100001093 | Tara Oceans TARA_B100001093 (sample SAMEA2623116) | marine metagenome | biome: marine biome (ENVO:00000447); feature: surface water layer (ENVO:00002042); material: "saline water (ENVO:00002010), including plankton (ENVO:xxxxxxxx)" | depth 5 m
GCTGTTAGTTCAGGGCGTTCGCTTTTTGAAAGTTCTGAGCTAATATACTTTGATAACTCAGAATTTAATGATGGTTCAATATTTGTAACATCAACTTCTTGATCACTTATGTCTACTTTTTCAAAAGCTGTTGTTCTTACAGTAATAACTTTACAAGAGTCTTTACTTTTACATGTGGCAATGGCGTTTCCAGCATATATAGGTCTTTTAAATGTTTCCTCATCAATAATTTCAATTATATCAGGTATAATCATTACATCGAGGAGTGCCGCAAGCCTAGGAGCAATATTTTTGCCATTAGCTGTATTTGAAAATAAAATATGAGAATACTCTGCTGCAATAGACTTAATTAAAGTTGATATATTCTCAGCTAGTGGGTTTTTGTATATTTCATTATCACAAGATAAAACTTTACTAATACCTTTGATTTTTGTTGATGATTTAATAACATTCTGACAGTCACTTCCAATCACTATTAAATCAGAAGAACCAATCTGATTTGCAGCGTTTACTGTATGTAAAGTTGCTGGTAATAATTCATTATTATTATGCTCTGCTACAATGAGTACTTTCATTTTTTAATCCTTTTTAACTTATATTACTTTAGCTTCATTTTTTAATTTATCTACTAATTCATCTACAGTTTTGAGCATTACCCCAGATTGACGTTTGTTTGGTTCTTCAACCTTTAGAATATTTAATCGATTTTCTATCTTTATGTTAAGGTCTTCAATTGAAACCTGCTGAATTGGTTTTCTCTTTGCCTTCATAATATTTGGCAGACTTGCATACCTTGGCTCATTTAATCTTAGATCTGTACTAATTATCGCAGGCAAATTGACTTCAATATTTTCAATGCCGCCATCAACTTCTCTACTTATAAAAGCCTTGTTTTCCTTGACTTCAACTTTGCTGGCAAATGTAGCCTGAGCCCACCCCAACAAAGCAGCTGTCATTTGCCCAGTAGCATTCATATCATCATCAATTGCTTGTTTGCCTAGTATAATTAAACCAAACTTTTCTCTAGTGGCAATAGATGAGATAATTTTAGCTATGTTTAACGGTTCGAGGAGTTCATTCGTTTCAACAAAAATCCCTGAATCAGCACCCATTGCAAGAGCATTTCTTATAGTTTCTTGCACTTGTGATGATCCAATAGAAATAGCTATAACCTCTTCAACCATGCCTTTTTCTTTTAGTCTTAAAGCTTCTTCAACAGCAATTTCGTCAAATGGGTTCATAGACATTTTCACGTTATCTAGTTCTACACCTGAGTTGTCGCTTTTAACTCTTACTTTAACATTATAATCAACAACTCTTTTTACAGGGACTAAAACTTTCAATTTAAACTCCATTTTTAAAAATTAAGACTATTTTTGATTTAAACCAGGCACCCATAGTACATCATTTAATCCATTTTCATTTAAAACTCTAGATAAAACAAATAATAAATCAGATAATCTATTTAAATAAACCAAAGAGTTTTTATTGATTTCTTCTTCGCAAGATAGAAGTGATACATCCCTTTCAGCCCTTCGAGCCACAGTTCTGGATAAATGTAATAGGGTAGCTGCTTCTGAGCCACCGGGAAGGATAAATGAATTTAATGGTTTTAATTGTTTATTATATTTATCAATTGATTTTTCAATCCTATTGATTTGTTTTTTTGTAATTCTCAGAGGCTTATAGTTTTGTTTCACCTTTGATACAGGAGTAGATAAGTCGGCTCCAAGATCAAATAAATCGTTTTGGATTCCTCTTATTAATACCTTAATCTCACTAAATGTATTTTCATCATCTTTCTTTTCAAGGCATAAAAATACTAAACCTAAAGACGAATTCAATTCATCAACAGTTCCGTATGCCTGTGGCCTTGACGAGTGTTTTAATACTCTACTACCATCTGTTAATCCTGTTGTTCCATCATCGCCAGTGCGTGTATAAATTTTATTTAACTTAACCATTAGAATATTTCTTATACATTAATAAGCATACAAAAATTAAGATTGCTAAAGCTTGAAATACAATTCTATATCTCATCAGAAGATTACTCTTTGATTTATTATATTCACCACCTCTAGCCATAGTTATTAACCCCCAACCAAGAACGAGCACAACTATTGCCATTGATATGTAAAGTATAAAATTATACCATTCCATTATATAGATTCCTCAAGTATGTCGATAAAGTTGTAATTCTTGTTTTTATATGCAGCTTTAATTGTATTATGCATAAGGCATGCGATTGTCATAGGCCCAACACCACCTGGGACAGGCGTTATTTTTTTCACTATATTATAAACTTTTTTGTAATTAATGTCTCCGACAAGCATTGATTTTTTCTTTTCTTGAGGGTCAGCTACTCTATTAATTCCCACGTCTATCACGATGGCATCTTCATTCACATATGTATCATCGATCATTTCGGGGCATCCAACTGCGGCAATTAATATATCTGCATTTTTACAGTGTTCTTTTAAGTATTTAGTTTTTGAGTGTGTTAGAGTAACCGTACAATTTGAAGACAACAAAAGAGATGCCATAGGTTTTCCAACTATATTAGACCTTCCGACTATAACGGCATTTTTTCCACTTAAGTGTTTTAATTCATTTTTAAGCATATATAGACAACCTAGGGGTGTGCATGGAACAAAGTTAGGAACCCCCATATAAAGTTTTCCAAAGTTTACAGGATGAAAGCCATCTACATCTTTATCTGGATTTATGGTGTTTATAACATTTTGTTCAGAGATATGGTTGGGAAGTGGTAACTGTACAAGTATTCCGTCTATCTCAACTTCTTCATTCAACGAAATAATTTTTTGGAGGAGCTCCTCTTCCGAGGTTTCAGTAGGAAGTTTAATTTCAATAGATTTAATATTATTCGCTTCTGCTGTCCGTATCTTATTTTTAACATAAACATTACTAGCAGGATCTTCACCAATTAGAATTACAGCAAGAGACGGTTTACGATTAAATTTATAAAAGTAATCTTGGCTAAGAGGAAAAATTTTTTTTAGTAATTTATTAGCGTATGACTTTCCATCTATGTTTTTGTCTAAATTTTTCATAAAAGCTTTTCTACAACCCTAATCTATAGTCTTGGATTAGATTTTTTAAAAAGCTTAGTAGCAAAATAACTATTACTGGGGACAAATCAATTCCAGAAAGTGAGGGCATAAATTGTCTAATTTTTCCTAATAAGGGTTCGTGAAGAGAAATAAGGGCTCTAAAAATAGCATTTATTATTTTGTTATAACTATTTATCATTTGAAATTGAATGAGAAGCGTCATTATTACGTAAACAAATAATGTATATAAATAGAGAGTGATAATTTCATTTATAAGTATTAATAATGCGTTCATTGTAACTTTTAGACATGTTATATAACATAAATAATATATTAAAATTAAATTACCATACTTTAAATTAAAAAATTATCGAATTAAAGAAGGTTTGAAAATGACAAAAAGATTATTGCTGAAAATTAATAAGAAATTTACAGAAAAAATTTCCAAAATTATTTTGGTTTGTAACTTTATTTTCTTTTCTTGTGTTGCGCATGGTTCAGAAAATTCAAACTCATGGAAAGACATTCTAAAAAAATCGGCTGGTCAGACACTTTTTTTTCACGCATGGGGAGGTGATAAAAATATAAATAGTTATATAAAATGGGCAGCTAAGGAAGTTAAAAGTAAGTATAATATTAATGTTAAACATGTAAAAGTATCTGACACATCAAATGTTGTCGCAAGGATTTTATCTGAAAAAAATTCAGCCAAAAATTTGAATGGAGCTGTAGACTTAGTTTGGATTAATGGTGAAAATTTTGCCAAGATGAAAAATAATTCATTACTCCTTAGTGAGAATTGGATATTTGAAATTCCCAACTCGAAATATTTGGATTTTGAAAACAACGCTAGCTTACTTAACGACTTTGGAATTGACACGAAAGGTATGGAGATGCCATGGGGTCTTTCTCAGCTTACTTTTTATTATGATAGTAAGTTTATAAAAGTGCCTCCTAAGTCATCAATAGATTTAAAAAAATATATTTTAAAGAATAAAGGTAGATTTACTTTTCCACAGCCACCAGACTTTGTTGGAACTAGTTTTTTAAAGCAAATATTAATAGAAGTAATATCAAATAAAGATTTATTGCAATCTGAGTATCAAGACAGAATACATAAAGAGAAACTCCAACCCTTATGGTTGTGGCTAGACGAGGTTACGCCATATTTATGGAGAAAGGGAAAAAGTTACCCTAGTAATTATTTAGCCTTAACAGAGCTAGTGGCTGAAAGAGAAATTGATATCGGAATGGCTTTTAATATTTCTCACGCATCAAATGCAATATCTGAAAAACGCCTGCCTAAGACTGTTAGAAGTTACATACATGAAATGGGAACTTTAGCTAATATTCATTTTTTAACTATTCCTTATAACTCCTCAAAAAAAGAAGCGGCAAAAGTTTTCGTTAATTTTTTAATCTCTCCATATGCTCAAATAAGAAAGCAAGATAATAACTTTTGGGGAGACCCAAGTGTATTGTCCATGGATAAATTAGATATAGAATGGAAAAATAGATTTAATGAAATTTCAAGAGGGGTTGCTACTTTATCTAATGATGATTTAAAAATGAAACTTCAAGAGCCACATCCATCTTGGGTAAAAGCTTTAGAAGAAGGGTGGATAAAAAGGTACGGTTCATAAATAATTAACGTTTAGTATTTTTAAAAATGCATGGCTATCTAAATAAAACTTTATGGATTTTTTTGAGTATTCTTTTAACTGTCCCGATTTTATTTGGTCTCCTAGGGTTTTTATTACCATCATTTGGCTACTTTCCAATTTTAAATAAATATGATTTTAATTTAAATTATTTTTATATCTCTTTTACTATTCCAGGAATTAATAAATCCATTATTTTATCTTTTTTTACAGGTTTTATGTCGACCTTGTTAGCTTTGTTTTTTTCTCAAGTTATTCTTTTATCTATTTTTCAAACAAAAATTTATCAATTTTTAAAAACAATTATATCACCATTTCTTGCCCTGCCTCATATAACAATGGGAATTGGTTTAATGTTTATATTTTCTCCAAGCGGCTTATTTTTTAGACTTTTTTCACCGTGGTTAACTGGTTTTGAAAGACCTCCAAATTTTTTTATTTTACCTGATGAGTATGGGTTCTTTTTAATACTAGGACTGGTTTTAAAGGAAATTCCTTTCTTTATATTAGTTTCAATGTCAGCTATTGAACAATTTGGTGCTAAAAGATTTTTTAATGTTGGAAAATCGTTACAACATTCAACTTTTTCAGTTTGGTGTATTTTGTTATTTCCATTGATATATAAAAGAATAAGATTAATTGTTTTTATTGTCATTGCTTTTGCGGCTTCAGTTTTAGATATGTCTTTGCTTTTAGCCCCATCTACCCCATCTACCTTGGCTATACGCATTTTACAATATTATCAATCATCAGAGACTAACTCTTTGTTTATTGCTTCTAACTTGGCATTAATACAACTTTTTGTAATAGTCATTTTATTATTAATGTGGCTTCTACTAGAAAAATTAGTTAGTAATAAATTTTTTTTTACTTATTTAGTTAGGGCCTGTTCATATAAGAATAGCTTTATAAAATACTTTATTTTTAGTTTAATATTAATATTATTAGCTTTATCATTGTTGACTATCATTAGCTCTTTTCTTTGGGGTTTGGGAGGTAATTGGTACTTTCCTAATTTTTTGCCTGCTAGTATAAATATTGAAATCTTTGTAAAGTTTTTTAACGAAAATAAATCCATAATATTAATATCTATTTTTATTCCTTTAATTGTATCACTTTTATCTTGTGTGATAGTAATATTATGGGTTGAGTTAACAGAAAGTTTTAATAAGAAATATTACTATTTTGAGGGTTTTATTTTTTTACCTTTATTCATACCCCAAATATCTTTTTTAATTGGAATACAAAGCTTTATAACACCTCTAAATTTTAGTAATTTTTTTATACCCCTGATTATTGTAGAGTTGTTTTATGTCATTCCTTATTCTTTTATTATTTTGGCACCTTCATTCAGAGAAATTAAAAAAGATATTATAAAAGTAGCAGCAAGTTTGGGAAAAAATAGATTTGAAAGGTTAATATTTATAAAAATCCCGATAATAATGCCTACTTTTTTATTATCTATAGCAATAGGCATGCTTGTTTCTTTTGCTTTATATACTCCAGTATATTTCATTGGTGCAGGAAGAGTTACAACTTTAACTGTTGAGGCATTAAATTTATCCTTAAGTGGTGCAAAGAAAGATCTGGGTGTTGCTACTATTTTTCAGATCATTATACCAATTGTAATTTTATTAAGTGTAAGCTGGTATAAAAGAAATTTTACAAAATGGAATTTTTAAATATTTAGTTTACTTGATAACCTTCACTAAATCTTTTATAGAACTTTAATATATAAAATCTAGGAGAGTGTTTTGTCTGATCTTTCGGCATTCAAGGGTAAAAAAATTGCTGTAATGGTAGCCAGTGGTTTTAACGAGGAACAATTTTTAATTATTCAAAAGACAATTTTAGCCGCAGAAGGTTCATATACTATTATTTCTAGAGATATAGGGACTACTAATGGTTGGGCATCGAAGAAATGGGGGTTATCCTACCCAGTTGACCAGCCCGTATCAGAAACACTTGCAATAGACTACGATGCTCTAATTATTCCTGGAGGTGCTAACCAGATTGAAACTCTTAGTAATGATTTGCATGTAAGAAGAATATTAAGAGCTTTTCTAAGAGAGAATGAGCCAGTGGCTTTGGCTGGAGTTTCAACAATGTTATTAACCACTATTGATGCTGCAAAAGGCAGGAAGGTTGCTGCTTCGGATGCTGACAGTGCTTTGTTGATAGCTGCTGGAGCAGAAATTATAGATAAACCTACAGTAAAAGACCAAAACTTGATTAGCGCAACTAGTGGAGAAGCTGGTATATCAGATCTATTGGAAATGTTAAGTCAAGCTCTTAAAGAAAATACAAATTAAAATGGGTCAACAAGTTAACCAACATAAAATAATTAGTCCATGCGTCGGCGTATGTGAAATTGATGTGCAAAGTCAGTTGTGTATTGGGTGTTTAAGGTCTACTGATGAAATTGCAATGTGGCCGCAGATTGATTATGAAAAAAGTTTAGAGGTGATGAACCAGATTGCTAAGAGATCAATATCAAAAAATTGATAGAATTAGGAAAAAAAATGCACAAATATAGAACACATAAATGTAATGAGCTAGGCATTCAAAATGTTAATGAAAATGTTAAATTGTCTGGCTGGGTTCATAGAAAAAGAGATCATGGTCAATTAATCTTTGTAGATTTAAGGGATCATTATGGGTTAACTCAAGTTGTTATTGACTCTTCAAATAAAAACTTTTCGGTTGCAGAAGGTTTGCCACTTGAAAGTGTTATCACTATAACCGGAACAGTTGTTAAAAGATCAGATGATACAATCAATAAAAATTTACCTACTGGTCATATTGAAGTAAATTTATCAAAATTAGATATTATATCTAAATCTAATACTTTGCCTCTACAAGTCAATTCTGATGAAGATTACGGCGAAGAAACAAGGTTAAAATTCAGGTATTTAGACTTAAGAAGAAACCGACCCCATTCTAATATAATTTTGAGATCAAACGTTATTCAAACCATCAGGAATAAAATGATTGAATTAGGGTTTGTTGAGTTTCAAACTCCTATTTTAACTGCCTCTAGCCCAGAAGGTGCAAGAGACTTCTTGGTGCCCTCTAGACTAAATAAGGGTAAGTTTTATGCCTTACCACAGGCACCCCAGCAGTTTAAGCAGTTAATTATGGTTTCTGGTTTTGATAAATATTTTCAAATTGCGCCCTGTTTTAGAGATGAAGATAGCCGTGCAGACAGATCACCAGGTGAGTTTTATCAATTAGACTTAGAAATGTCTTATGTTGAGCAAGAAGATGTTTTCCAAGCTGTAGAACCCGTTATAAAAGAAGTCTTTAATAAATTTTCCACAAAAAACGTCGACGATATTTTTCCTAAAATTACATATAAAGATTCAATGCTAAAATATGGAAATGACAAACCAGATTTGAGATTCAATCTTGAAATACAAGACGTTACAGATGTATTTACTAATTCTGGTTTTAGCATTTTTGCTAAATCTATTGATAAAGGTTCAATTGTTAGGGGGATTCCTGGTCCAGGTTGTGGGTCTAGATCTGTAGCAGATAAAATGAATAGTTGGGCACAAGGAGAAGGTGCTCCAGGCATGGGCTACATTATTTTTAATGATGATGAAGCAAAAGGGCCTGTTGCTAATGCTATTGGTAGCGATAAATCTCTAACTTTGAAAAAGTTATTTAATCTAAATAATGGAGATGCATTATTTTTTTCTTGTGCTAAAGAAAATGAGGCGGCAAATTTGGCAGGTAAAGCTAGAGTCAAAATTGCTACAGATAGAGATTTAATAGAAAAAAATACATTTAAGTTTTGTTGGGTCGTTGATTATCCAATGTTCGAGAAAGATGATAAGACTGGCAATATAGAATTTTCTCATAATCCATTTTCTATGCCACAAGGTGGAATGGATGCCCTTGAAAACAAAGACCCACTTGACATCTTGGCTTATCAATATGATTTGGTTTGTAACGGTATAGAGCTCTCTTCTGGCGCTATTAGAAACCATGTGCCAGAGATAATGTATAAGGCTTTTCAAATTGCAGGTCATAAACCTGAAGTGGTAGATAACAAGTTTCCTGGTTTAATAAATGCCTTTAAATTTGGTGCGCCACCCCATGGAGGAATTGCTCCAGGCATTGATAGAATTGTAATGTTATTAGCCGATGAACCAAATATTAGGGAGGTTATCCTGTTTCCTATGACTGGTAAGGCAGAAGATTTAATGATGAATGCTCCTAATGAGGTTAACCCGAACCAAATTAAGGAGTTAGGCATAACGTTAGATAAAAAAAGGAATAATTAATCTAAGTTTTTGTCAAATTAACTCTATGCATCGAAATTATAAAAGATAAAAATAAAATAACAGCTCCAGTTTGATGAAGAACTCCTAGATGTAAAGGAACCATATTTATTAACGTTATAATACCTAACAAAAATTGTGAACACACGATTAAAGCAGTGAATACGGCAACTCTTTTAATTATATTATCGTCTGTTTTAGAATAAATATTGATAGCGTAAATTAAAGTAAAAATTGCAGTTAACAAAGCAAGGTGTCTGTGATGAAATTGAGCAGATGCGGGGTTTTCAAATGGGTCTAAAAATTTATATTCTCCATAAGTTTCAGGAATAAGACTATCTCCCATCATAGGGTACTCATTATACATCAATCCAGCATCCATTCCAGCAACAAATGCTCCTGCTACTATAGTTGTTGAGATTAAGAAAAAAACAAAGAGACTGAAGTCTAATCTGATTTTAGAAACTCCTACTTTTGTTTCCAGGTACACCCAAACTAAAAAAAATAGTATTAATAGTGCATTGGACAAATGAACGGCTAAACGGTATTGTGAAACAGTGGGATCATTAACCAATCCTGATTTAACCATCCACCACCCTATTATAGATTGAAGACCTCCCAGGAACAGAATTATAAAAAGTTTGGGGATAATAGCCTTTGGTAATTTTTTTAAAACTACAAAAAAAACTAGAGGAATAAAAAACACAATTCCTATTAATCTTCCCCATAACCTATGAAAATATTCCCAAAAGAATATCTGTTTAAATTCTTCCAAATTCATACCATTATTGATTTTTATATATTCTGGAGAGTTTGTATAAAGGTTAAAAACCCTACTCCATTCATATTCAGAAAGAGGTGGAAGAAATCCCCAAATTGGTCTCCACTCCACCATAGATAACCCAGAACCAGTCAATCTTGTTATGCCACCAATCACAATCATTAACAAAACCATTGTAATAACAGTTAAGAGCCATGTTGAGACATATCTATCTATTTTATATATATTAATTGTCATTTTTTAATAATAAAGATTTATTATTTAAG
>TARA_B100001093_G_scaffold28358_2_pt1 | contig 10046 bp, 14 predicted proteins | sample TARA_B100001093 | Tara Oceans TARA_B100001093 (sample SAMEA2623116) | marine metagenome | biome: marine biome (ENVO:00000447); feature: surface water layer (ENVO:00002042); material: "saline water (ENVO:00002010), including plankton (ENVO:xxxxxxxx)" | depth 5 m
CAATTCAAGATTGTTTAAAGAAGATGTAATCAAACGAGAAGCAAAAGCAAACAACATTGAGTTTTTTCAAGGTTGTCAACTTGCACTTGATCCATTAGTTTCATTTGGTGTTAAACAAGTTCCTGAAAAAACAAATTCTAATGGTAATGGATTTAGTTGGAATCAATTTTGTGATCTTGCTGATCAATTAATGAAACGTGAACTTACAGGTCATGCGGCCAGAGATGCTGTCGCTGAAGCAATGGATCAATCAAATGAATCTGATTGGAACAGTTGGTATAGACGTATTCTTATTAAAGACCTACGTTGTGGTGTAAGTGAAAAGACAATTAACAATGTGGTTAAAAAAGTAAACAAAGATTACACTATACCTGTTTTTAAATGTATGCTGGCACATGATAGTGCTAACCATGAAAAGAAACTAGTGGGTGAAAAACTATTAGATTACAAACTAGATGGTGTAAGAGTACTTGCTATATATGATGTTGAATCAAAGTCAGTTACTATGTATTCACGTAATGGTAAGCAGTTTATTAATTTTAGTCATATTGAAACAGAAATAGTAGATGCATTTGCAGATAAGTTTACAGAGTCAATGGTATTGGATGGCGAAATGGTATCAAGTTCTTTTCAAGCATTAATGAAACAAGTGCATAGAAAAGACAATGTAGAAGCAACAGACGCCAAGTTTGCCGTATTTGATGTGCTGACATTAAAAGAATTCAAAGCAGGAACGTCAGAACTAGGATGTTGGGATAGACACAAACAACTTGAAGCATTATTTTTAGATCTAAATCCACTGTACAGTAATATTTTTCCAGTAGAAAAAATAGAATGTAATTTTGATACTGAACAAGGACAAAAGATTTTTAAAGATTACAACACAATGGCTATTGAAAAAGGTTTTGAAGGTATAATGATCAAAGATAGAAATGCACCATATGAGTGTAAGCGAAGTCATTATATGTTAAAAGCAAAACCTTTTATTGAAGTTTCATTAGAAGTAATAGCAACAGAAGAAGGCACAGGTAGAAACGAAGGTAAACTAGGTGCTCTTATTTGTGAAGGTACTGATGATGATAAGTTTATCAGAGTCAACGTTGGTAGTGGACTAACTGATGATAACAGAGATGAGTTTTGGGCTGGTAAAGAAAAACTAGTTGGGCAGATAGTAGAAGTTAGAGCTGATGCTATTACTAAAAACCAAGACGCAGAAAATGAATGGAGTTTAAGATTCCCTAGATTTTTAAGATTTAGAGGTTTCGAACAAGGAGAAAAAATATAATGAAACAATGGATGATATCTGCGGCGACTATCCTTTTTGATGATTCAAAAAATGATCTCCGTGCTTTACCAAAAACAGTAAGGCTTCAACTATTAACTATATTAAGTTTTGTCTGGTCTACAGCATTTACTTTATTCATCTGGGGACAAATATATGCAACTGTATGGACAGGACTAGTGGTAGGACACATAGCAATTTTATTTGCAATGTATTTTACATTCAAACAATTTCACAATGTTAAAAAAAACAAATACCATTGGGGATATCACAGTTATGGTCGAGGACGTGAATATGTGATATATAGGGATAAATTTGGCAATCCCTTTAGAGTTAGTTTGCCAAAAGATGATCCAGGAGGAGAACATGAATAATATAATCGATCCAAAGAATCCACACACAGTAGGAAAGAGTGCGTGGAACTTAGGCAACCACGTTTTGATAGCAGGATTTATTGCAATCATTTCTTGGATAGTATGGGTAAGTTACTCATGAAACCATTTTTAACAGCAATTGCTATTTCAATAGCATTGATTACTGGAATAGTTTTTACAGATTATCCGGAAAAATGGTTTGAACACAACATGGCATGTAGTGGCAGTATAGGCGGTGGGTGTGAGTGTACTGAACAATCAACTAGTTTTATATGTAACAAGGAGTAAATATAATGAACACACAATACATTAACGATAAGTTAGATAAACTAAACGAAGAAAGAAAAGATTTAGAATCACAGTTGGAATATGCTTTCAGTGATACTAAAATACAACAAATAGAAGAACAATTAACTGATCTAAATCATTCTATTAGAGAAGTAGAAAAATGGAAAACAAATGACTGATATTATTGACATTAAAAAACACATTAAGAAAAATCAAAAAAAGAAAACATTAAACAACTTATTGTCCGCAGAAATTATTACTAAAGATGGAGTTGAATCGTTGGTACATTCTTTACATCATAATAATTTTCCAATTGACGATCCTGATTTTCAAAAAGATTTAGCATTAGCATTTAAGTTTATTCATGCCGCAATATCTAAACAGTTTGGATTAGAAACACCGTTCTATGAAGCGATTGATAAATTTAAAAAAGATGTTAAATGGTAAAAACTTACATACACGTTAATCAACATAAAATTAGAAGTAACAAAAAACATGGTACCAATGAACCAGTTATCACTGTTAAACGTGGAAGTAAAAATGACTATTGTCATGCTGTTAGAATATTAGGTGATAGTGTTGTACGTTATGGTGGTAATGATAAGCCTATTCTTAGTTGTGGTGCTAGAGTAGTTATAGAAACTGAAGCAAAAGTTGAGATAGTAGAATGATTGGATTATTTTTTTTAGGTATTGTGGTATCAGTTATTGTATTAGGTGTATTGATACACGTTAGAAAATATGATTAGTAAAGAAGAATACTATAATTATAAAGAATACTACGACCACCAAAGATTGCGAGAGTACAACAGAGAAAAAGTGTACGAAGGTGTAAAAGAATTTTTAGACAGTGTTGAAAAAATGACCAAAGAAGAAGGAGAAGACAATCCTTTAGAAGGTGGTTTAGAAAAAATGTTTGAAAAAATTTGGGTCAAGATGGAAGAAAAAGATTGGGATTTTCCAATTCCTGAAGGATGGATACCACAAGATGAAAAGTGGAGATTGTGGAATGATTATTCTTGATTTTTAAAACAAAAGGTAGTAGTATAAAAGTATGAAAAAAATTGTATGTTTAGGAACTAGTCATACCTACGGCGGAGCCGAAGCAAACGACTATACATTTTATGAAGGTTGGCCAGGACAACTGTCAAAACATTTAGAAACAAACGGTATTGAAAATTATGTATACAATGGAGGAGAAAGTTCTTTTTCTTCGTTCTTTTATCCAACAAAGATTATAAACTTTTATAATGAATACAAACCAGATATGTTTGTTATTGAAGTGCCAGACACAGACAAAGTTGATGTAGAAATTTCAAGTCATATTACAGGCACATATATCAACAAACAAAAAAATTATCATCCAATATATTCAAGACAACGTGTACTAACTAAAGATTGGGAACGTGGAGAGCAGTATGCTTGGCCCAATAGAAAAAGCATTTCAAAACAAGAGTGTGTTGATTTTTATCATGGTGCTGATACTACAGCATCTGTTCGAGACTTTTTTAAAGGTGAAACAACATGGACAGTTGAAAGTTTTTACAAAAATGCAAATCTCAGTAATCACGAAAGAGATAATGTAAAAAAGAAATTTAATGAACTGTACAAAGCATTAGGTAGTAATGATGAACAATTTAAAAACATGTTGATATACTGCTACTTCTATTCAGTGTTTATGGATTTGAGTGATATGGACGTTTCATTATATCTAGCAAATATTATGAATATTATCAATACATTAAAGTCTTTGAATGTTAAATTTATGTTGTTTTCACATTGTGGTAAACAATATTTAGATCATCATGTTTATCAGGACACATATAAAAATATAGTTGGTAAACAAGAAAATTGGTTGAATGGTGATATTGATTGGGCATTTCTTGATTGGGCCAAACAAAAAGCAGGTAGTAAACAAGCATTTAATGAAATGCATTCAGACAAGATTCATTTTAAACCAGAAGTATACACAATGTTTATAAATGAATTACTAGGACCTCAGGTCAAAAGTAAATTAGAAGGATAACAAAATGCGTATTAACACACAACCTAAACTTAACTTTGATGATGTATTGTTAGAACCAAAACGTTCTACATTGTCAAGTCGTAAAGATGTTGACATGACAAGAAAATTTACGTTTAGAAACTCTGGTAAAGTTGTAAACTTTTTACCTATCTTTGCTTCAAACATGGATGGCATTGGAACATTTTCGATGGCCAAAGCATTACAAGAACATAAAATGATGACAGTGATCACAAAGTCAACAACACTAGAACAATGGAGAACGGCAGTTGGAAATGGTGTAAGATTACAAAGTGTTTCAGTATGTACAGGTACAAACAAAATGTGGGATGATGATGCACCTGATTACAAAAACATGCAGGAAGTTTTAAAAGCATTTCCTGATGTTAAATTTATCACAGTTGATGTTGCAAACGCATATCATGAAAACTTTGTGGATTTTATAAAACGTGTAAGAGATGAATATCCAACAAAGGTAATTATTGCTGGCAATGTTGTTACACCAGAAATGACAGAAGAACTTATTATAAATGGTGCTGATGTTGTTAAGATTGGTATTGGCCCTGGATCAGTATGTACTACAAGAACAATGACAGGAGTTGGTGTTCCGCAGTTTTCAGCAATACTTGATTGTGCAGATGCGGCCAACGGAGTTGACGGGCATATACTTGCAGACGGCGGTTGTGTGTATCCTGGAGATATTGCAAAAGCCTTTGGTGCAGGAGCACATATGGTTATGGTTGGCGGAATGTTAGCAGGTCATGATGAATCAGAAAAACCTGTGGTTGATGGCAATGTTGAATTTTATGGAATGAGTTCAGACCGTGCAAGAGAAGTGCATGGCAAAAGAAAAGATGGTTACAGAGGTAATGAAGGCAGATTTATTCAACTGCCATATCGTGGTCCTGTTGAACCAACTATAGAAGATATTCTCGGCGGGGTAAGAAGTGCTTGTACCTATATTGGTGCAAGAAGATTAAAAGACATGCCTAAGTGTGCAAGTTTTGTAACAGTGCATAACAACATAAACAAAGTTTATGAAAGTTATACAGTGAAATAATAGGGGGATACATGAAAATTATTGCAGGACAGTCAAATCTACAACTGGCTCAAGCGATTGCCGAACACTGTTTTACTAAAGTGGTTCCAGCAAAAATAGGAAGGTTCGCAGACGGCGAATGCTCTGTTGAATTATTAGAGAATGTTCGAGGAGAAGATTGTTTTATAATTCAATCAACAAGCACACCAGTTAACGATAACTTAATGGAGTTATTGGTTATTATTGATACATTAAAAAGATCATCAGCAAAAAGAATTACAGCAGTTATGCCATATTTTGGATATGCAAGACAGGATCGTAAGAGTGCATCACGTACTCCTATCAGTGCTAAATTAGTTGCCAACTTAATTACCAAAGCAGGTGCTGATAGAATTTTAACAATGGATTTACATGCAGGACAAATTCAAGGATTCTTTGATATACCAGTTGACGATTTAACTTCAAGAATTATTTTTACCAAAGACATAAAAAAGAAATTAAAATCAGAAGCAACAAAAACTGTATTTGTATCACCAGATGCAGGCGGAGTTGTTCGTGCTAGAAAGTTTGCAGATTCATTTAATGGCATGATTGCTATTGTTGACAAAAGAAGATCAAAGCCAGGAGAAAGTGAAGCCATGCACGTCATTGGTAATGTAAGAGACAAACATGCAATATTAGTTGACGATATGATTGACTCGGGCGGAACACTTTGTAATGCCGCCAATATACTTTTAGATAAAGGTGCGTTGAGTGTTCGTGCTTATATTACACATGGAGTCTTAACAGGAAAGTCATGTAGGCGAATTCAAGATAGCAAACTAGACGAAGTGATTATTACAGATTCTATTGCTTACCATTGTGAAGATGATATCACAAAGATTAGACAAGTGTCAGTCGACCAACTTATTGGCGAAGCCATAAGACGTGTAAGCAACGAGGAATCAGTCAGCAGTTTATTTTCTTAATTTTTTTTGCTAAATAATAGTGTACAAAGTTACACTCATTATGGCAGAAGAAAATAATTTAGATATCATTGATATTACACTTTTGATTCGTCAAAGACGTTGTCGCGAATGTGTTGAGGATGAACTTGCAAAGCAAGGAATAGATAAGATGTACTACTGTGATGTTGATGTTGTTTATGAAAATAGTCAACACAAAATGATGCCATTTATTGTAAGTCGTAGAACAGGAAGATTAATTGATGTGTTATACGATGAAGAAACAAATACAGTTCAGGCTCATATTATTCCGCAGTAGCTCAGTTGGTAGAGCAGTTGACTGTTAATCAATTGGTCGCAGGTTCGAGTCCTGCCTGCGGAGCCACAAATTATGATATATAGACGCAAAAACATACAGAAACGTAATACGAATACAAAACCAAATAATAGTGTAAAACACTATGACCAACAACCATCTAAACAAACTAAGAATCCTAAAAAACAACGTTTGATACAGGTAGAAGCTGAAATACAAGAACTTGCTCATAAATCTAGTTATGAGAGCCAAGACCAAATGGACAAGTTGATGTTAGAACGTTGGCAACTAAGATACCAACTCAATTTATAAAAACCAATAAAATAAACTATATAGATAAATAAATTAAAGTACATATATTATCTATGACTTGGGCTTATGCCCGGACAGTCCATAAGTGGAAAAGAAGGGCTGACATGGAGATGAAATGGCAGTAACATATAACTTAAAAGGAACTAGTAATTCCGATTTTCAAGTTGGCAAATCAGCCGACGGCACATTAAAAGCAGGGGCTATAAATGCCAGTGGTGCCAGTGGGTCAGTTGCTTCAATTACTGGACATTTAGTTCCATCAGCAAACGTTACATACGATCTAGGTACATCAAGTCTAATGTGGCGTGATGTATATGTAGGTCCAGGATCATTATACATAAATGGTAAAAAAGTTCTTGAAGATGATTCAGGATCAATTACACTATCAACGTCAGTTGATCAAAGTTTACACATAAAAACGCACGGTACAGGTCAAACCACAATGCAAAGTGCGGCAGGTTTGAATTTCACTACATCAAGCACAGGTGATATTACATTTACTACATCAGCAGGACAAGTTAACTTTGATGGTGATGTTATAGTAAATGCAACTAAATCTATTAGTTCTTCAAATGCAAATCCAATTACGTTCGCTGATCCAATATCAGTAACTGGTACGTCATCGATGACAAACCTAACAGTAACAGGTGATTTAACTGTACAAGGTTCAACAACAACAATTGATTCATCTACAATAGCAGTAACGAATTCATTCACGTTCGAAGGTGCCACAGCAGATGCACACGAAACAACACTAACAGTTGCAGATCCAACAGCGGACAGGACAGTTACGATTCCAAATGCTACAGGCACAATTGTATTGCAAGATACTACAGATACATTAACAAATAAAACACTAGCAAGTCCAACGTTTTCAGGAACAGCATCAGGAACATTAGCAATTGCAAACACATCAACAGATGATAGTTTGTTAATTACAACCACAGAAGATTCAAGCACAGCAGGACCTGTTTTTGCATTAAAAAGAAATAGTGCAAGTCCAACAGATGCTGACTATATTGGGCAGATTAAATTCAAAGCCGAAAATGATAACGATCAAGAAATTACCTATGCTAAAATAACTGGTAAAATATTAGATGCTTCAGATGGTTCCGAAGATGGTATGTTGGAGTATTCTTTTATCAAGGGTGGATCACAAAACATATCGGGTAGATTTAGAAGTGATCAATTTCAACTATTAAATGGTACAGATTTTTATATTGGTACTGGTGGAGATATTATTTTAGAAGGTGCAACAGCAGATGCATACGAAACAACTATAACAGCAACTGATCCAACAGCAGACAGAACAATTACATTACCAGATGCATCTGGTACAGTTGCATTAACAGTTGATATTCCTGGTACAGATTTAGTACTTGATACAACACCACAATTAGGTGGTCATTTAGAATCAAACGGCAGTAACATTAAAATGGCTGACAGTGATGAAATTATACTTGGCACTGACAGTGATGCAAATATAAAACACACAGGCAGTGATCTTGTAATCAACGAAACAACTGGTAATATTATTATTAGAACTTATGCTGACGATAGCGATGTTACAATAGTTTCAGATGATGGCAGTGGCAGTACAGCAGATTACTTTAAAGCAGACGGTTCAACTGGTGAAGCAAAATTGTATCATTATGGAAGTGAAAAAATTAAAACAACACCAACAGGCGTACAAACTACAGGAACAGTTAGTGTAAATGGAGCATATACGTTACCAACGTCAGACGGCACAGCAAGTCAATTTTTACAAACAGATGGCTCAGGCAGTTTAAGTTTTGCCACAGTGCCAACTTCAGTGGTAGAAGACACAACACCACAACTTGGTGGGGATTTAGATGTTAATGGAAACAAAATTGTATCAACATCAAATGGTGATGTTGAAATAGAACCCAACGGAACTGGCAATGCAAAAATCACAAGCACTGGGGCATTGATACTGCCGGTGGGAACAACAGCACAAAGACCTACTACTCCAGTGGTTGGCATGTTTAGATTTAATTCAAGCACAGATAGATTTGAAGGTTACAATGGTGCAAGTTGGGTGATACTTGGATCTACATTGCCAACAGGTGAAGAAACTAACTATGGTGCAGTTACACAGTCAGCAATTAGTAATCATGATTATGGTGCAATCACTGATGCAGACACAATCACAATAGATTACGAAGATCTAACATAATTCAACTAGGTCAACTTTGGCCAACTTATCCACAATAATATTGTTTAAAAACAATAATATAATTTGCTAAAATATCACTATATTGGTGTCTTAATCCTATTTTAAGGGCCCTACAGTACGTGATAACTATGCATTTATCACAAACACTACCTACATAAACATAGTTTTTAATGGTCAATTAACTCTACATTAAATAAAGCACAGTTGATGAGTACATCAACGCAGTAAGGAGATTACTTATGTGGGATAAAATAATCAATGGCGTCAAAAAATTAACTGAAGTAGGAATTACGTTAATTTCATTTGGTGTTGTATTGCAAGTATTGTTTGGTGACAAACTGATTGGTTTTTATGACCTTGATGTTGTGGCAAACATTATCGCAATTGTAAATCAAATCGGCAGTCAAGGTTTGGTAGGGCTAGTAGCACTATGGATTTTGTACTGGATTTTCACTAAAAAATAAACTTTTATAGGTGCTCTAGTTCCTAGGGCACCTTCTTTCAAAAAGATAAATATCTGCATATAATATTTTAAAGGTAATTCACATGGCAAAAAATGTAGAAAATACAGAAAATACAGAAAGTGTATCAAAACCAGCAGAAGCACCAAAGTCAGTAGATATAAAGAAAAAAGTACAGATTGATCTAGAAGTTGACACTAACACTATAGACAGTTCAGAAAATCCTTTTAAATGGTTAATCTATTTGGCTAGAGCTGTTGATGCCTGGAGAATTTTTCCAAGAGTTTTTATCACAACATACATATACCTACTATATACTGTAGTGGTATGGTATATGGAGTTAGCAAGTCCAACATTAGAACAATCAGGATTAGTTTCAGTGGTTGTTGGTGCAGGTGCGGCTTGGTTTGGTTTGTATGCAGGCACAAGCAAGAAAAAAGATTAAGGATTAAGAATGAGATCATATCAACATCATATAAGAGTATATGTTGACGAAGAACTTTCAAATGAAGTTTTGCAGATAATATATAAAACAATTGAACTAATTGTACCAGAAGGTATTCTAAGAACCATAAGTCAGCCTGGTAAATCAAACACAGATGTATTTTATCACATTAAAGATGGGCGTCATGCATATGACATGCCTACAACTAGAGACTTAACACCGGAAGAAACAGAATTGTTGTTTGATGCACTTGATTATGTAATGACAATTGACTTTGATGTAGAATCAACTACTCCTGTGATTGGTAATTTTACTGATTCAGAACGTGATGCTATGGAAATGGGCTTAGATGCTTACAAACAAGCA
>TARA_B100001093_G_scaffold163805_1_pt1 | contig 10027 bp, 11 predicted proteins | sample TARA_B100001093 | Tara Oceans TARA_B100001093 (sample SAMEA2623116) | marine metagenome | biome: marine biome (ENVO:00000447); feature: surface water layer (ENVO:00002042); material: "saline water (ENVO:00002010), including plankton (ENVO:xxxxxxxx)" | depth 5 m
CGACCCACCATTCATAAGGCATAATATTTCAATGAAAATTAAAAATACAATCCTAACAAGTCTTTTATTTTTTTTAGTGCTTTCATCTTGGTACGTCTTGAGAGCTGTAAGAAACGAAATGGCTGTTGAGAGCTACGGTCAAAATTTTTTATTAATTCTACTAGCAATAACAGCTTTAACCATGTTATTTATAAATCCTATATATTCATGGGTTGCCTCAAGAGGTAACTTTAAGAAAATAATCACGTATTGCTACTCTTTTTTAATTTTTAATTTACTTATTTTTATTTTTTATTCGAGGTCATTGGGAGACGATGAAAGTATTCAAGCAATCTGGTTAGGCAGAGTTTTTTATGTATGGTGTAACATTTATTCCTTTTTTGTAGTCTCCATATTTTGGGTATTAGTCATTAATATATTTAGAGACATAAAGTCTAGAAAACTATATGGTTTTATTATGGCAGGCGGATCTCTAGGAGCTATTTTTGGATCTGAGATATCAGTAAGGCTATCAGAATCTTTTACAAACTTTGGCCTTGAATTATTTGCTTTTTCTTCTTCTATCTTATTATTTTCAGCAATATTGCTAGCAAGATATATTGTAAACACAAACAATCATATTGTTTTAGTTCAAAAAGTTGGAGGTGAGTGGTCAGATGCAATTTCAAACATCATTACTTTGAAGGATGTCAGGTCTATTGCTATATATTCATGGTTATTTACATCTTTGATGACCATTCAGTGGATTAGTGCAATACCAATAATTGAGGCATATTCAGATTTGTCACCAGATAGAATAGAGTTATTTGCCAGGATTGAGCAGCTAGTCTCACCATTAACTCTATTCACTCAATTATTTTTAACTTATTTTGTAATATCTTTTTTTGGGATTAGTTCTATCTTAATGGTTTATGGATTGCTGTTTGTTCTTGTTTTTTTATTATATGGACTAGCTCCATCTGTTGGAATAGTAGTATTTGCTCAAGCCTTATTAAGAGTTTTTGAATACGGGTTTAATAAACCTAGTAGAGAAATTATTTATAGTCAACTCAATAAAAGTGATAGATATAAATCAACAGTATTTATTGATACATTTGTAACTAGATTTGGCGACCTGTCAGGTAGCATTTTTATGGGAATAGGAAAAATAGCCTCAATCAGCACAAGTCTTATGCCAATAATAGCTATTCCATTTGCAGCATTGTTTTCTTTAACAGGATATACAATTTCAAAAAACTTTAAAGATAATTCTATAGAGCTCTAGATTCATTAATTTCTTTTTTTATTGAAATAATTTGATCCATAATTCTTTCAGAAACCTGAAAATTATTTTTTGTTAAATTTAAAGCAAACTCTAACTGACTTAATGCTTCTTCATTTTGACCTAGCAAAAGAAAATACTCTGCTCTGGATTGATGGTAACCAATAATATTTTTACTACTTCTTTGTATATCTGATAGCATCAACCAAAGTTGAGGATCTTCATTTCTTCTGATTATAAGATCTCTAATAATTTCTTCAGATTCAAAGAACCTACCTGTTTCTAATAAGACTTTTGACTTGTTTATTGTTAAGGGATAATTTTTAGGTGAAATTTCAAGAAATTCATTCACTAGTGTAAGTGCTTGATTGTAGTTCTTTGCTTTCATTAAAATCTCTACTTTGGAAGTATTTAGAAATAAATTTTTTGGATATTTATTAATTAATAAATTTATAAGATTTATTGAATCACTAAAATTATTATTGGCACAATAGGCCAGAGCCAGGCCATAAGTATTTGAATCAGATTTTTGCTCACTAATTTGTGCAGAAAAATATCGAACTGACTGAGCTGGTATAGTCTCATATAACACTTTTAGCCTTGATTTAATTAGTGAATATTCAAGGCTATCTTTTTTTGTTCCCTCATCAGAAAGACCTTCAGCAGCATTTAGCGCGTCACTAATTCTTGATGACGAGAGAGGGTGGGTTAAAAGGAACTCAGGAGGAGCTTCTCCAGCGAGTCTTCTCAAATCATTCATATTTTCAAACATTTCACCCATCGATTTTGGATCATAGCCAGCTCTTACAAGATTAGCAAAACCAACTCTATCTGCTTCCTTTTCAAACAAACGACTGTACCTCAAGCTCTGAGATTGTAAAAAAGCTTGTCCAACAGCCATTGCTTGTGGGTTATTGCTTATTAAAGCTAAAGCAATTGATGAGATCATTGCTAGCGACGAAGTTAGGCTTCTATCTTTAGCATTTAATACATTTCTAGCAAAATGCCTTTGACTTAAATGGGCTAGCTCGTGCGATAGAACTGATGCAAATTGACCCTCATTATCCGCATTAAGAAATAGCCCACCATTGACACCAATAATTCCTCCTGGTGCAGCAAAAGCATTTAGTGAAGCATCATCAATCAAAATAACAGTAAATTTTCTATCCTTAACCTCACTATATTCAGATAATCTGTATATCAGCAATTCGGTATATTCTTGAATTAATGGATCTGATATTAAAGGTGCTTGAAAGTAAACTTGTTTAAGAAACTCTTTTCCTATCATTTTTTCCTGAGAAGAGGATACTGCTCCTGAAACTCTATCACCAAGTTCTGGCAATAATAAATTCTCTTTCTCTTGTGCTATAAAGGGTAGAGAAATCAGAGTAATTGTATAAAGAGTATATTTGTTCATTATTATTATATTAAGACATTCAATCTGTCAAAACTAACATAAATAAGCATTTTAGATTAATATATCTCATGTTAGAGATGAAGTTGTTATTAATTTACTAATTTTGACTATATTTTATATTCAATAGTTCAGTTTTTAATGCAGCAATAAAAAGAGGTTTAGATAAATGTTAGAGCAATTAAATACATTTTTTAAAAAAATATTTAATAATGAAGAAACAATAGTATTTTCATTTGCTTTATTATTATTTTTTATAGTTATTTCTTTTTTTGGATCTGTTTTAACACCATTTATGATAAGTATAGTTGTTGCATATTTATTAGTTGGCCTTCAGAAAAAAATTCAGTCTTATAATGTAAGCCAAAATGTCGCTTTAATTATTACATTTACTATTTTTATAGTTACGGGTGCGGCATTGATAATTTGGTTAGTTCCATTGTTATATATACAGCTTCAAGCATTTGTATTAGATGTACCAAACCTGTTTAATAATTTTTTAGATTTTATATCAGAACTTCCAGCTAAGTTTCCTGAGTTAGTATCATCAGATCAAATAGCAATTTTTTTTCAGGCAGTATCAGAAGAAATAAGTGTTATTGCACAAAATATTGTTAAATCTTCAATTTCTGGCATTCAAAGTACCATCACTATACTTTTATATATAATTTTATTTCCAATATTAGTTTTTTTCTTTTTATTCGATAGAAAAAACATTATTAATGGTTTCCTTAAAATCATACCTGGCAAAAGGGATATGTTTTCAAATATCTGGGCTGAAATGGATGTGCAGCTAAGTAATTATGTTCGAGGCAAGACCATAGAAATATTTATAGTTGGATTAGTAGCTGCAATTATATTTTCATCATTAGGATTAAAATATTCTGCATTGCTATCAGTTTTAGTTGGTCTCTCGGTTATCATTCCATATGTAGGAGCTTTTTTGGTAACCATTCCAATTGTTATTGTTGGGTTGTTACAATTTGGTCTTGATACACAGTTTTATATCTTGATAAGCCTATACCTTTTACTTCAAGCATTGGATGGAAATCTTCTTGTACCTCTAATATTTTCTGAAACAGTTAAACTTCATCCTGTAATAATCATTCTTGCTGTTTTTATCTTTGGTAGTATGTTTGGTTTCTGGGGAGTCTTTTTTTCTATACCAATAGCAACTTTCATCAAAGCTGTTTGGAATGCATGGCCATCATCATCTGCGGATTTAAGTTAAGTCTTTAACTGTCTCAAGAACCTCATCAACATGACCTTTAACCTTTACAGAGCGCCACTCTTTGATGATTACACCTTTATCGCTTACTAGGAAAGTGCTTCTATCAACCCCAATATACTCTCTTCCATACATTGATTTTAATTTCATTACATCAAAAGCATTGCATACTTTCTCATCAGGATCAGATAAGAGATCGAATGGAAATGCTTGTTTGCTCTTGAAGTTTTCATGAGATTTTATGCTGTCTCTTGAAACACCAAGTATCTCAGTATTGTTTTTTTTGAATTGCTTATAACAATCTCTAAACTCTTGGCCCTCAGTAGTGCATCCTGAAGTATTATCTTTAGGATAAAAATATATTACTAGATTTTTTCCTTCAAAATCTTTATTTGAATACGTTAAACCACTTGTACTTTCTGCATTAAACTTAGGGCATTTTTTCCCTTCTAATTTTTTGGACATATTTTTTTCCTTATAAGTTTTTTTAATAAAATAGTGTATAGTCCTATTTTTTACTGATTTATTTATTGATGCAAGCATTACACGGAAGTTTAGTAGCTTTAGTTACACCTCTCTCTGAAAATGGAGAGGTTGATTATGATGCTTTAAGAAACTTATTAGATTGGCATATAGATCAAGGTACAGATGGAATTGTGCCAGTAGGAACAACAGGAGAGTCAGCTACATTAAATATCAAAGAGCATATAGATGTAGTAGAATTTACAGTAAAGCATATTAATAAGAGATTGCCTGTTATTGCAGGAACAGGTGCGAATTCTACCGAGGAAGCTGTTGAACTATCTCAAGAAGCTCTTTTAAAGGGAGCTGACTATGTTTTATTGGTAACCCCATATTATAACAAGCCAAATCAAAATGGCCTTGTAGCACATTATTTAAAAATTGCTGATAGAGTGCAGATAAAACAAATTTTATATAATGTTCCCATGAGAACTGCATGCGATCTTATTCCATCAAGTGTTGAGATTTTATCTGAGCATTCAAATATAGTTGGAATTAAAGAAGCATTAGATGATAACGAAAGAATAAAAGAGCTGATAAAAATTTCAAATAAAAGTAATAGCTCTTTTTCAGTATTATCAGGCGATGACCCAACTTTTATGGATTCATTGAATATTGGGGCGCATGGCGTTATCTCTGTTGCTGCAAATATTATACCAAAATCAATTTCTGAAATTTGTACACATATTCAAAAAGATGAAAAAGAAGCAGCAAGTATATTAAATAAAATGAATATAAATTTATATAGGTTATTATTTGTTGAATCAAATCCAATACCTGTAAAATGGATGCTATATAAGATGGGACTTATCAAGAACTCAATTAGGTTGCCACTAATAGAACTTAATGAAACTTTTCATGACGAGGTAATGTCTGAATTAAATAAACATAAATTAATATGACACTAAGAATATTATCAATATCTCTCCTTTTGCTTTCTTCATGCTCCTATATCTCAGGTCCCGAGGGATTATTCCCCCCAACTAAAGATGATTTTCTTGAAGAAAAAATTGAAGAAGATATACAGTTACCAATGGATCTAAATTTAATCGTAGTTGAAAATCATTACCCCGTAAAAGAAACAAAAGAACTGCTAAATAGGCAGGAGGTCCCAAAGCCAAGACAGATATTCTCTTCATCAGGAAATAGTTCTGTTCAATTAAGAAGACTTGGAGAGCTTATGTGGATTTATGTTGAAACTCTTCCATCTACTTCATGGCCAATATCAAAAAGTTTTTGGGACACATCATCATACAAGGTTATTAAATCCAACCCAGTTACTGGAGAAATAGACATTAGTTATGATAAAACAACTTTTTTAAAGATGAAAATAGAGCATGGAATTAAAGAAGCATCAACAGAAATATTCCTTACTCAGATAAATATTTCATCCAATGAGATAATCAGCAATCCAGAACTTATTCAGGACGAGCTTAGTAATTTAGTTAATTATTTTGCTGAATCTGTTAGTCAATTTTCTGGTACTTCTCTAGCTGCACAGAATTTAAATGAAATGAAAAAGGCTAAGATTTTAGTTGAAGATAACCAGACTATTATTGAGCTTGATTTAAACTTTGACAGAGCATGGTCCTCAGTCACAAAAGCACTAGATGCATCTGAAATTATTACCAATGATAAGGATAGAAGTAATGGTATTTTTTACGTGAGTTATGCTGAAGAAGATGATGGTATTTTAGGCGACAATGGCATTTTTTCATTCTTAAATATTGGAAGAAACAATAAAAATAAAATAGTTAATTTTGATGGAGCCAAATTTGAAGTAAAAATTACAGAAAAAAACAATAAAACGTATGTAAGAGTATATTCAAAAGATGGTAAAATTGCAGAAGCTGAAAAGCTAATATCAAAAATTAATGAATCTTTAAGTTAGGACTTATTATGGACAAAATTGAAGAAATAACAAAAGGTAAGGCTAAATCATTATATACAACTTCAAGTGATGATAAGTTGATCATGCATTTCAGTGACGATACATCTGCTTTTGATGGAAAAAAGAAAGAAGCTTTGTTAGGTAAGGGCGCTGTTAATAATCAATTTAATGCTTTTATTATGGAGCATTTACAAGACAATGGTATTGAAACTCATCATATAGAAGTAATCAATAAAAATGATTCACTTGTAAAGAAATTGACTATGTTTCCTATTGAATGTGTTGTCCGAAATAGAGCTTCTGGGTCTATATGCAGAAGATTGGGGACCGAAGATGGTTTAATACTTAAGAGCCCTTTATTTGAATTCTTTTTAAAAGACGATGACTTAGGAGATCCCCTCATCAATGATGAGCATATAATTTCATTTGGTTGGGCTACTAAAAATCAAATAGATGAAATGAAAAAACTTACATATAAAGTTAATTCAGTTCTTAAAGAATTATTTATTAACTCAGGTTTGATTTTAGTTGATTTCAAAGTTGAATTTGGTGTTAATGGCAATGGGACAATATTATTGGCAGATGAGTTTACACCCGATGGATGTAGGTTATGGGATTCAGAAACTCTTAAAAAAATGGACAAAGATAGATTTAGACAAGGTCTTGGAGATGTTGTTGAATCTTATCATCAAGTTGCAGATAGATTGGGCATGAATATAATAGTTGACTAAATTAGTCAGGTATTTATAATTCGTGCGTGAAATTAACAACAAAAAGTAAATATGCAGTCAGTGCTCTAGCAGAGTTACATCTTCTAGAATCTTCTGGCCCAGTAGCGCTATCAGACATATCGATCAGTCAGAACATAGAGCTTAATTATCTTGAGCAAATATTTAGAAAGTTAAGAATTGCTGGGATAGTTGAAAGCTCAAGAGGAAGAAATGGTGGTTATTCATACGCAAGAGATCCATCTAGTGTCTCTATTAGAGAAATTATGAATGCAGTTGAAGAGGATTTAGATGCCACAAATTGTAATGGGCTAAACACTTGTAAAGAAGGAAAAAAATGCAATACTCATAATTTATGGCATGAATTAAATCAAGTTGTAGATAGTTACTTAAGTAAAATAACAATTAATAACCTTGTCGAATCAAATAAAAGCCCATATATAGAGTTAAGAGAAATAATATGACAACAAATTCAACAATATACTTAGATTATGCGTCTACAACTCCGGTTGATCCAAGAGTTGCCTCCAAGATGATGCAATTTTTAACACCTGACGGAGAGTTTGGCAACCCTGCTTCTCGCTCTCATAGATATGGATGGAAGGCTGATGATGCTGTTGAGGAAGCTAGATCTCATGTGGCAAATTTAGTTAATTGTGATCCAAGAGAGATTGTATGGACATCAGGAGCAACTGAAGCAGATAATTTAGCTGTTAAGGGAGTCGCAAGGTTTTATAAATCAAAGGGTACTCATATTATTACCTCTAAAATAGAGCATAAAGCTGTTCTTGATCCTTGCAGGCAACTTGAGAGAGAAGGTTTTGAAGTTACATACCTTGAGCCAGACGAAGGCGGTATTATTCATCCAAATCAAGTACAAGAAGCCATTAAAGAAAACACGATCTTAGTTTCATTAATGCATATCAACAATGAATTAGGAACCCTTAATGATTTAAATGCTATTGGAGAGATAACAAGAAAGGCGGGAGCTTTTTTCCATGTAGATGCCGCCCAAAGTACTGGGAAAGTCGAAATTGATTTATCAGTTTTGCCTGTTGATTTGATGTCTTTTTCTGCTCATAAAACATATGGTCCAAAAGGGATTGGTGCATTATTTGTAAGAAGAAAGCCAAGAGTAAGGATTGAAGCGCTAATTCATGGAGGCGGTCATGAAAGAGGAATGAGGTCAGGTACACTAGCACCTCATCAAATTGTGGGAATGGGTGAAGCTTTTAGAATTGCTAAAGAAGAAATGAAAGATGATCATATCAAAGTGGATAAATTTCATAAGAAATTTCTTGAGGAAGCAATGAAAATAGAACATGCATATATAAATGGAGATTTAAATAATAAAGTACCAAATATATTAAATATTAGTTTTAATTTTGTTGAGGGCGAGTCGTTAATAATGGGGCTCAAAGATATTGCTGTTTCATCAGGATCTGCATGTACATCTGCAAGCTTAGAGCCATCATATGTATTGAGAGCTTTAGGAAGGAAAGATGAATTGGCTCACAGTTCTATCAGGTTTTCTTTTGGAAGGTTTACGAATGAAAACGAAGTAGATAAAACATTATCAATTTTACACAATGTTGTAGATAGACTAAGAGAGTTATCTCCACTTTGGGAAATGCATTTAGATGGAATTGATCTGGACACAGTGAAGTGGGATACCCACTAAAATAGGAGTTATATTATGGCTTATAGTAAAAAAGTAGTAGATAAATTTGAAAATACATTAAATAATCCACAAGCTTTTAATGTTGGAAGGTTTGATCCTTCGGAAGAAAACATTGGAACTGGTATGGTTGGAGCTCCAGCATGCGGAGATGTAATGAAATTACAAATTAAATGTGAACCCTCAGGCAATACTCATGTCATCAAAGATGTTAAATTTAAAACATATGGTTGTGGTTCAGCAATAGCATCTTCTAGTGAGCTTGTAGAGATGCTAATTGGTAAAACTTTAGAAGAGGCAAAAGAAATTAAAAATAAAGAGATTGTTGAAGCACTAGAGCTGCCTCCTATAAAAATACATTGCTCAGTATTAGCAGAAGATTCTATAAAGCAAGCAATTGAAGATTACGAATCAAAACAGTAAGAAAGTTTTATGAAAGTTTTTAGCTCGTCAGATTTAAATTTTTCAGATGAAGCAATTGCTCATTTTGTAACCAGTCTAGAGAATAGAGGTAAAGGCGAAGGAATAAAAATTGGAGTTAGAAAGGCTGGCTGCTCAGGTTATGAGTATTATTTTGATTATGTAGATAATTTTGATAGTAATGGCGTAATTTTTGATAGAAATGGTTGCAAGATTTTTGTTGATAACGAGAGCCTTAATTTCTTAAAAGGTAGTCTTGTTGATTATAAAAAAGAAGGATTAAATCAGGGGATTAAATTTATAAACCCTAATGCTAAAGCTGTTTGCGGATGTGGTGAAAGCTTTACTATATAAATAATGAGCAGAATTAAAATTTTACCTCATGAGGATTTATGTCCAGAAGGGGTTGTTATTGAAAGTCTTCCAGATGAAACAATATGTGAAGCAGCTCTGAGAAATGGAGTGAAAATTGAGCATGCATGTGAAATGTCAGCAGCATGTACTACATGTCATTGCATTATAAGAAAGGGATTTGATAGTCTTGATGAGGCAAGTGACATTGAAGAGGATTTATTGGATAAGGCATGGGGCTTGGAGCAAACTTCAAGATTAAGCTGCCAAGCTGTTCCAAAAGATCAAGACTTAGTGATAGAGGTCCCAAAATATAATATAAATATGGTTTCAGAAAATCACTAATGAACTATTTAACATGGTTGGATACAAATGATATAGCCATAGAGTTATGCGAAAAATTTCCTGATATTGATCCGCAATGGATAAGCTTTCCCGATCTACACAAAAAAATATGTGAACTGGATAATTTTAATGGAGATCCTTCAAGCTCAAATGAAAAAATTCTTGAAGCTATTCAGATGCTATGGATAG